>Ga0182027_10003695_pt1 | contig 24047 bp, 19 predicted proteins | sample 712E1DmetaG_FD_121300 | JGI IMG/M metagenome (GOLD analysis project Ga0182027, IMG submission 121300) | Permafrost microbial communities from Stordalen Mire, Sweden - 712E1D metaG (Illumina Assembly) | ecosystem: Environmental > Terrestrial > Soil > Wetlands > Permafrost | place: Sweden... | reverse complement strand
GTACGGCGGGGCGCTCACCGGCATCGTCGGCGTGAACCGCGATCCGTTCGGCACGGGCATGGGGTGCCGGCTCATCGCCAACACCGACGTGTTCTGTTTCGCGTCGCCGTTCTTTTCCGGCAAGCTGCCGCCAAGGATACTACACCCTAAACGCGTGCTCGAAGGCGTGCGTGAAGGCGTTGAGCATGGCGGCAACAAGAGCGGGATTCCGACTATCAATGGCACCTTGGTTTTCGACGACCGGTTCCTGGGCAAGCCGCTGGTTTACTGCGGAACATTGGGAATAATGCCGCTCGAAATCAACGGCCACAAGGGGTGGGAAAAACAGGCGCTCGTGGGCGATCACATCATTATGGTCGGCGGCAGGATCGGCAAGGACGGGATTCACGGTGCGACGTTTTCGTCCGAGCCGCTGCACGAGGGGTCACCCGTGACCGCGGTGCAGATCGGCGACCCCATCACCCAGAAACGTATGACCGATTTTCTCCTGCGCGCGCGCGACCGGAACCTGTACAACGCCCTGACCGATAATGGGGCGGGCGGGCTTTCATCGTCTGTGGGCGAAATGGCGCGGGATACCAACGGCGCCGTGGTCCATCTAGACCGCGCACCCCTCAAATACCACGGCCTTGAGCCCTGGGAGATTTTCGTCTCTGAAGCGCAGGAGCGCATGACCGTGTCTGTGCCGCCCCACAGCCTTGAGGCATTTCTGGGCCTCGCAAAACAGTGGAACGTCGAGGCCACGGATCTGGGCGAATTCACGGACACCGGCTATCTTGACATTCGGCACAGCGGCACCGTTGTTGCGTATCTGTCAATGGACTTTTTGCACGAAGGGCTGCCGGAAATGAAGCTTGCCGCGACCTGGATCGCGCCGAAGCAGGACAAAAAGCCGCTCTATCCGCCCTCCGACCCCAAGGCCGACCTGCTGTCGCTGCTCAAACGGCTCAACATCTGCAGCAAGGAATACGTGGTGCGCCAGTACGACCACGAGGTGCAGGCGGGCAGCGTGGTAAAGCCATTGTGCGGCGCGCGCAACGACGGCCCGTCGGACGCGGCTGTGCTGCGGCCGGTTCTGGATTCCTTCGAAGGAATCGCCGTTTCCAACGGCATCGTCCCGCGCTACAGCGATGTCGATACGTATGCGATGGTCCACTGTTCGGTTGACGAAGCGGTACGCAACGCGGTATGCGTCGGCGGCGATCCCTCGTTCATGGCCGGCCTGGACAATTTCTGCTGGTGCGACCCGGTGAAGAGCGTGTCCAACCCGGACGGCGAATTCAAACTCGCCCAGCTCGTGCGCGCCAACCGGGCGCTCCTTGACTTGTGCGTTTCATACGGCATTCCGCTCATATCCGGCAAAGACAGCATGAAGAACGACTACAGCATCGGCGACGTGAGGATTTCTATTCCGCCAACGCTCCTGTTCAGCCTCGTGGCAAAGGTACCCGACGTGCGCAAGGCCGTGACCATGGATTTCAAGGAGAGCGGCAGCGCGGTCTTCTGCATTGGCACGACCTATCCCGAGCTCGGCGCCTCCGAGTACGCGATCATGAAGGGTATCAAAGACATCGACGTGCCCAAGGTGCACGACCCGAAAACGGCGATTGCCTGCTATACCGCGCTCTTTGTCGCGATGCAGGAAAGCCTTGTCCGCGCCGCCCATGACTGTTCGGACGGCGGCATGGCTGTTGCTTTATGTGAAATGTGCTTCTCCGGGGAATTCGGCGCCCAGGTCGACCTTTCGCGCCTCGCCAATAGCGGATGCACGACTGACGCGGAACTGCTGTTCTCCGAATCAGCGGCGCGGATACTCATCGAAGTGCGGGAGCAGGATGCTCGTCGCGTCGAGTCCCTGTTTTCCGGACTACCGTTTTCGCGCATCGGCATCGTTGCAAAGGGCGATATGATGCAGGTCAAGGGGAGGAAGAAAAACCCGGTCCTTTCCCTGTCCCGCATCGACGCGAAAGCGGCGTGGAAGGGCACGTTACAGTTTTAAGACAATAATTGGAGCCATACTCATGCAAAAAAAAGCACCTTCGGCAATCGTTCTGGCCGGAAACGGCACAAACTGCGAAATGGAAACCGCGCATGCCTGCCGCATGGCCGGGTTCACCACGGTCGACATCGTGACCGTGTGGGAGCTTGTCAGCGGCGACGCCAGCCTCGATCCCTATGATTTTCTGCTGTTGCCGGGCGGGTTTCTGGACGGCGACGATTTGGGCTCCGCCAAGGCGCAGGCAAACCGGTTTCTGCATACCATCGTCGCAAAAACAGGTCAGCCGCTGTTCAACCAGGTCATAACCTTTATCAAGAACGGCAAATTGATTCTCGGCATCTGCAACGGATTCCAGCTTATGGCGAAACTGGGGCTTTTGCCCGCGCTGTCGGGCAACTTTACACAGCAGGTCACGCTCACCAACAACGATTCGGGCAGGTTCGAAGACCGATGGGTGTGGCTCAAGTCGAATTCCGCCTCGCCCTGCATTTTTACCAAGGGCATCGAGTCTCTGTACCTGCCCGTGCGCCACGGCGAGGGCAAATTTGTGGCGCGCGATCGGGACATCATCGAGTCGCTCAAATCGAACAACCAGATCGTGCTTACCTATGTCGAGGCCGAGTCGCGGCTGCCGACCATGAAATACCCCGACAATCCCAACGGTTCTCAATTATCAATAGCGGGCGTCTGCGACCCGTCCGGTCGCCTGTTCGGGCTCATGCCGCATCCGGAGGCGTTCCTGCACAAGACAAATCACCCCCGATGGACGCGGGAACAGCTCCCGGACGAGGGCATGGGACCGCGGCTGTTCAAGAACGCCTACGAGTATATTGTCACGACGTCACAATCCTAAGCCGGGGGATCGTGCCTTGAAAATCGCGAGTTATACCAAAGGCGACCACCTCGTACTCAGGATTCATCCGCACGGCCAGGAACTGCCCGACCTCTCCGAACTGGAAGAACTCATCGTCGTGTATCTGGACCAGGGCGCGAGGAACATCGCGGTCAATTTCGTGAACAAGTCCTACATTTACAGCGGGGAATTGCGGGTACTGATCAGCTGTTACAAACTCGTTGCGGCGCGCGGGGGCACGCTTTCCATCATTGAGCCGAACCCGTCGGTCTACGATGTGCTCATGGTGCTCAACATCGACAAGCTCATCAAGATTTACGCATCGGAAGATCTGCTGCCCGCCTCTCCTCCGCAGTCGGCGTAGACGCCTTGCCCGGTCGTTTCGATACATCACTCGCTTCGCTCGCGACACTCAACGACCGGTTCGCACGGTAGCTGAATGTTTTGCCACGGTGTGCACTGGACACGGTGGCTGAGTGTTTTGCTCGGCAAAACGTATCGAAGCCACCGCTTACGGCATCCGCTTGACCGGCGTCTGCGCGCATTTTTCCGACGGGCAGTAAAAGAGCTGGTAAATCCCGATAGGCTGGCCGGAATCCAACGCAAGGTCCTGCTCGCTCTTTTCTTCGACCACTGGAATCCAGACGCGCATGCCGGGCATGAGGGTCGCACCGAGGTCGAGCCCTTTGTTATACTTTGCAAATAGCCACAAGGGAATCTGATCGTCGCCGTTGACGATATTCCACAACGACTCGCCCCGCTTGATGACATGCGGACGGACCTCCGTCACCTTGTACCGGGAGTAGAAGTCTTCCTCGATCGCCATGTGATACTCGAGCCGGGCCTTGACAAACCGGGCGAGAAGGTCAACCTCGGCCGGAATGGAAACCGATCCGTTGATCCGTATGTCCGATCTGCCGCTCAGCCTGTTGAGCTCGCGGATGCGAACCAGCGAGACGCCGAGCCAGTCCGCATAGTGTCCGATGGTCTCATCGATCGACACCTTGATTTTCGCCGTATTGCCGACAGGAGAAAGCGCGACGCCGAGATTGTAGACCGTCACATCAAATGCGGGGATGACCAGCGGCCGCGTCCCAACCGGCGCAAGGGGCAGCGTGTCCGCCTTCTTCATGCTGATTTCCTTAAGAGAATCGGCGAGCACCTCGGCAGCCGGCTGCACTGCCTGGACCACCGCCGAAGGACCCTTCGGCGGCGTCTGTTTGACCTTGGCGGGACGCGGAGGCGGGGGCACCGGAGGCGGTTCCGCGGCGGGCGGCGGCACCGGCCCCTGGGGTTCCGACAAAGCAAGTGACTGCGGCGTCTGGGCGGTCTCTGCCGGCTGCTTTGCCGCGACCTGCGAAAGCGCCGCCGAAGGTTTCGCGGTAGGGACGGCCGTCGATTCGGGTGCATTGACCGATGCGACAGCCTCCGGCTGTGTCGCCTTTGGCGCCGGGATTCGAAGGACCTGGCCTGCGTAGATCATGTTCTTCCGGTTGATGTTGTTTTCGAGAGCGAGCTGGCTCACCGAAACGCCAAGTCGTGAGGCTATGCCCGCCAGGTTGTCGCCTTCCTGGACATTATAATAGTTGGACCGCTCGGGAGTCTCGCTCTTCAGGGAATCCGGGACCGCGGCGAGGATCTTTTCCGCCTGCGGGATCGTGATGTCGGTCGGGATCCGTATGCAGTAACCGGACGGAATCTGCTTTTGCTGGAAGAACACGACGGGCCGCAGCGCTAAATTGTATTCCATCAGAACCTGTTGCGAAACGCCAAGGTACTTGCTCACCACGGTGGGCTTCATGAACGACGGCAACGTCACGGTCTTGAATTCGCGTTTCGGAATAAAGTGAAGGTCGGTGAAGTACAGGGACGGGTCCTTTGCGATTTCGCTTGCCGCAAGAAAGCAGCTGTAGAAATTTTTCGATGCGAACTGGAACGACGGACTTCGGTAATTCTTGATGATGACCGAAATATCGCGCGAACCCGTGATGTCAACCGCGTGTTTCATGCCGCCCAGCCCGTGGTTGTAGGCGGTAATGGCAAGCGGCCACGCCTGTAATTCCTCAAAATTCTGGTGCAGAAGCCGCGCCGCGGCCACGGTCGCGAGAATCGGGTCCCTGCGTTCGTCGATGAGGTAATTGATCTTTAAGAATAGCTTGCCCGTGCCGCGCATGAACTGCCACAGGCCTGCGGCGCCGACTTTGGAATACGCGTCGTAGTTAAACGAGGATTCGACGTGCGGAAGATAGGCCAGCCGCGGCGGAATGTTGTACTGCGCGAAAACCGCGCGGATGGTATCGAGATACGCCGAAGACCGTTCAAGTCCCTGTCTGAACCGTTCCTTTTGGCCGAGCTGGAACCTGATCCGTTCCTTCGCACCGGTCAAGGCGTCGGACGCCGCATGGTCCTTGAACTGCTGGGCAATCGTCCTCTCCTCTTGTGTCCAGGTGGATTCCGGCTGCGACTGCAGGTGGTCGATGCAGGTCATGACCTGATTCTTCTGGCCTTGAATGAGCCGTGAATACGCCCACCGGTTTCCCTCGGCAATGTCAAAAGTCCGGTAGAGGACAAGCGGATAGTCCCGGTCGTGGAGCACGCCCTGTTTCAGCGAAAGTTCGGTGTAGACCTTTTTCCAGAACGCGACATTGTCCTTGAGGATCTCGGGAAGCGGAAAAACCGTTGAGTCTCCCAGCTGGGCACAGGCCGCCGTAACCGAACAGTAGAGGAAGAATATCGATACGCGGAGATTGATTTTCATAGGAAATATTTCAAAAAGATACCGCATCGGAAATGCGACGGTGATCCAGCACAAAAATACGGCTTCAAAAATACAAGAGGTACGCCCTGCCGGGGCAAGAAAGAGGCCTTCGGCGATCGCCGAAAGCATGAACGAGAGGATTTTATCGTTTATAAACGCAGGGACAACGCCCCCTGCGTGCCGGTTGAATCAATATCCCATGTACTCGTACTGCTTTCGTGCCTGGTCCGGGTTCGATTTGGCCCAGTATTCATATCCGTCAACGTACGCCCGCCGTTCGCCCGCATCCATGCTGCGCATGGGCTTGGCTTTGTCGTAGGACGCATACCGAATCGCACCCTTCGCCTTCTGAACCACGGCTGAAAAATCGTCCGCAGACAGAAGGTCAAGCGCGCAGTCGACCCGCGTCAACCCTCCAGAGGGTCGGCCGAAACCGGGTGTCGGCGCCGAAATGGGCACCGGCGATATTTTCTGGACGAGGTAGTAGGTCTTGCCCGGCTGCACGGTGACCTTGACAATGGACATGTTGTCAATCTTCGCCATGACATAATGCGTGCCCGGGTTAACGGGCACAATCACGATTGAGTTGACGGTGGTGATGGCGGAAAACGCTCCGTCGATATAGATGAATCCGAGCTTTTCCGAATTATACACAGCGCCTTTTTCCGGCGCAGGCCGGACGATCATGACTAGCGCATTTTTCTCCGAAGGTTTCATGTCCGGAATTCCCGAGGAATATTGGATGGACGGCGCGCACGATGCCACCAGACCGAGTGCGGCCATGGCGAGTGTCCCGGCTATTTTCATTGAATCCTCCCGTATGTCAAAATTCACCCGACCCGGCTGCGCTAGAGCGTTATCTCAAACGAATTGCTCACGGCGAAACACTTCATGGATGCCTTGCTTTTCCGGACAATGGCCTCGGACGCCGTGACCATCGAATCAACCGCGTCATCGGTGCGCTCCCGGTTGAGATGGAATAGCCCCAGCCTCTTGACGCCGGCGGAAAGGCCGAGCCTTACAGCATCGGAAAAGATGGAATGGCCGAACCGCCGGTTGTTCGGGTAATCCTTTGCCGAAAATTCCGCGTCATGGATCAGGAGGTCTGCGCCGGACGAAAAAAGGGCGTATTGGTCGAAGGTCATGCCGCCCGGATGAACGAATTCAAGTTCGTTGTCCGTCAGGAACACGAATGACGCGCCGCCCTCTTCGAACCGGAAGCCCAACCCGCAGTTGGGGTGAGACAGAAAGATCGGCGTCACGGTTATGCTCCCGATAGTGAACGGGTCCTTGCTGCAGTTCGCGAATTTCAGGTGCGCGGGGACCGCATCAAGGTCCACGGGAAAATACGGAGAGCACATGATTCCCATCAGGATTTCCCGGTACGAGGGGAAGTGGAAACTGCACCCGTGGATGGTGATTTCGGCATCCGACCGGTAAATCGGGAGAAGGAACGGAAAACCCATGACATGGTCGAGATGCGCATGGGTGAAGAGCAAGTCCATTTTCTTGACATTCGACTTTGCCAACTTGGTCCCCAGCGAGCGGATCCCTGTTCCGGCATCGACGATGATGATGTCGCCTTTTTTGGAACGTATTTCAAGGCATGTCGTATCGCCGCCATACCGGTCGAACTTTTTTCCGCTGACAGGCAGCGACCCTCGTGATCCCCAGCACCGTATGTGCATAGCCTCTCCGTTGTGGTAGTACGCAATATAATACGATTCAATAACCTGCTGACGGCCTGATGAGCGTGCGAGTAATGATTATAACAATTAGTGGATAACAATGCGAGAAAAAAATGCATCTAAGGGATTGTCACGATTGGAGATGGTTGCAAGATCCCGCCGCTTCGATCACCCTTCCGACGGTTTCGCGGCCACAGGCGGTTGGGAGAGCACGTCCTGTATGACAAGCCCCGCCAGATAGAACCCGAACGTGCCGGTGATATGCACCGCAGAACCGTTGATCTGCTTTTTGGAACTGCACCACTCGTGTGCGTGCAGGGCATCGCCACTCTGCCCCTCAGCGGCCTTCGGCGGACACAGGCAGTCGGTTTTCCCGCACCGCAGGTCAGCCTTCATGAGGGGAAGATTTTCTTCGCTGTAAACACAGGTGACCTCACCCGCGAATCCTTTCCGGCGCAGGCGCTTTCGCAGGTAGCGTCCGAGCGGGCAACCCTGCGAATCCCACAGCGAGCTTACCCGGATTTGCAGAGGATCGAGTTTGTTCGACGCTCCAAGGGCGGAAAACACCTTTGCCCCGGCCTGGCGTGCCGCAATGATGAGGTCGACCTTGTTGCTGATGCTGTCGATCGCGTCCACGACATAGGGGAACGAACCCAGATCGAACTGGTCTGCGGTTGACCGGTGATATATTTTCTGCACTGGCAGGACGGTCGCATCGGGGTTTATGAGGCTCAGGCGCACAGCGAGTTCCGCGACCTTTGACTTTCCCACGCTCGCGGAGGTCGCCTGGAGCTGGCGATTGATGTTGGTGACGCAGATGACGTCCGAATCCACCAGCACAATCGTGCCGATACCGGACCGGACAAGCGCTTCGGCGCACCAGCTTCCAACCCCGCCGATGCCAAAGACGATGACCCGCGTATTTTGCAAACGGGAAAGCCCATCCGCGCCGGTCAATACTTCAAGCCTGTGAAACGCAGGATTAGTTCGTGTCATCTTATTTTGACCCATCCGCTGCCTTGCCTGGAAATCGATCACAAAAAATACTTGATCCCCGGGTGAGGGAATTTCATTTTGATATGTCCGGCAAGGATTGACAATTTTAGCGATGAAGATTTGATACTGCATTTTTTCATTTCAGAAACAAACGATGAACTCAACGCAGGACTACCTGAGCTTTTTTCCCGATGCCGTTGCTCCCCGCGATCCTTCGGATCGTGACCAGTGGTTCATTTTTTCCAAGAACAAGATCCTGGCCGATACCTCGGGATGTGTCCCGCGCACCAACCAAATCGCCGTAGGCATTCGCAACAACTTCTTGGGAGTCCTGTACCTTGGGCGTACTCATGATGCGAGCTGTTTTGCGGCCCAGGCCGGCTTATTGACAGAACAGATTCAGGAAGGATTTGCTTTCACCGACCTTCGGCTGCTGTTTCGTTCCTTTGACGAACATATGATCCTTGTTGCCAGCCGTGCACTCGAACTCTTGACCTGGGACGAACAAAGCCGCTTCTGCGGAAAATGCGGGCGGGAAACCGGGCACAAAGTCGGTGAGCGTGCAAAGGAATGCCCCGCGTGCGGCCTCGTCCGGTATCCCCGGATTTCACCTGCCGTCATTGTTGCAATTATCAAGGACAAGAAGATCCTGCTGGCGCACAAGAAGAATTCACCGCTGCCGTTCCACAGCGTTCTGGCAGGGTTCGTCGAAGCGGGTGAATCGCTCGAAACCTGTGTGAAGCGCGAGGTGTTCGAGGAAGTCGGGCTTGAGGTCGCAAACATTCGGTACTTTGGCAGCCAACCCTGGCCGTTTCCGGATTCTCTGATGATCGCGTTTACCGCCACGCATGCCGGCGGCGACATCGAGATTGACAATGACGAAATAGAGCACGCGGCATGGTACGGCCCCAAAGACCTGCCCCCCGTTCCGCCCAACGGGACCGTGTCGCGAAGGCTCATCGATTGGTTTATCACAACAAACACCGGATAACCGAATTGCATTTTTTATATTGATATGCAGATGGCTTTCTGATTATTTTAAGTTTATAAACATGGCTAACATTAGGACTTGGCTCTCTGCATGAAGAATAGATCGCCTCAGATTTCTACGAGACTTTGCCACGCAGGGCTCTGCACTGATGAAAAAACCGGTGCGATCAGCACGCCCATTTATCAGACCGCGACCTTCAGGCACAAAGGTCCCGGCCGGTCTACCGGCTACGACTATTCGAGGACCTCAAATCCAACGCGTCATGTTCTTGAAAAGACCATAGCAGATCTCGAGCAGGGGCATTCGGGTTTCGCATTTTCATCAGGAATGGCTGCGATCGCGGCTGTCATGGGACTTTTCAAGCCGGGCGAGGCCGTTGTCGCGTCCGACGATTTGTATGGCGGCACCTACCGGTTCTTTGAAACACTCGCACGACCCAGCGGCATCAAGATTTTTTATGCCGACACCACAAATCCCCTGAAAATAGCTGATGTTTTTTCAAGGGAAAAGATCTCAGGGATCTTCATCGAAACCCCCACAAACCCGATTATGAAGATTACGGACCTCCGGGGGGTTTCCAAGCTTGCTAAGAAGAACAATGTTCTTGTCATTGTAGACAACACGTTCATGTCTCCTCTGCTGCAGCTGCCCATCACGCTCGGCGCGGACGTCGTCGTCCACAGCGCTACAAAATTTCTCGCCGGCCACAACGATACCTTGAGCGGTCTTGTGGTCGCAAAATCCGCACGCGTGTCCAAGCGCATCGGGTTCATCCAGAACGCATCGGGAGCAGTCCTTGCGCCGTTCGACGCATGGCTCGTGCTGCGCGGCCTCAAGACACTTGCGGTCAGGCTGGAATGCGCTCAAGCCAATGCAAAAAGAATCGCATCATTTCTTGTCAAGCACCCGTCGGTTACCAAGGTCTATTTTCCAGGGCTCTCGTCCCATCCGGGTCATTCGCTTCACAAGAGACAAGCACGGGGCCCGGGCGCCGTCATTTCATTCAGCGTGACAAACGCAAAAAAGGCGACATCCGTTTTGCGGCGCGTTTCAATTATATCATTTGCCGAGAGCCTGGGCGGAGTCGAAACGCTCATCACTCACCCTGCACGTCAGACGCATGCAGACATACCTCTTGCGACCCGGCAATGCCTTGGCGTGACCGACGATCTGCTTCGGTTATCCGTTGGCATCGAGGACGAAAAGGACCTTATCGCGGACCTCACGCAGGCACTGGAGTAAGGAAAATGAGAGATAAGAAACCAATGAACATCGACACCTCGATCCTTCACGGGGCTGCTGCCCGCGATGAAGCCACCGGTGCGCTTTCAATCCCGATCTACCCGGCATCGACCTATCATCAGAAAGACGTTTCCGTGCGCCAGGAATACGAATATGGCAGGTCCGGAAATCCGACCAGAAAGGCGCTGGAAGACACGCTCGCCTCGCTTGAAGGCGGCGAAAAGGCATATGCCTTTTCTTCCGGCATGTCCGCGATCCATGCCGCAGTCACCGCTTTTGTCAAGGCTGGCGACCATATTGTTGCGACACGGGACATTTATGGAGGAACGTACCGTTTTCTCACCGGATTCATGCCGAAATTCGGGGTTTCGTATACCTTCGCAGATACCACTGATGCCAGGAAAACAGAGGCTGCAATCCGGCCCAACACCCGGATACTGTTTCTGGAAAGCCCGTCAAACCCGCTTTTGAAAATCACCGACCTTGATGCACATGCCGCCCTTGCGCGAAAACACGGGCTTATCTCCATGATTGACAACACGTTTCTTTCCCCCTATTTTATGCGGCCGCTCGAACACGGCATTGACCTGAGTATTCACAGTGCGACCAAGTTTCTCGGCGGCCATAGTGATTTGATCGCGGGCGCTGTCATCGCCAAATCCGTCGAACACGGCATGGCTGTCCATTACGTGCAAAACACCTGCGGCGCAGTGCTTTCTCCTGAGAATTCATGGCTCCTGATGCGCGGCATCAAGACGTTGGCTCCCCGTATGATTCGTCAGCAGGAAACCGCGGTTATGGTCGCAGACTGGCTTTCCAACCAACCATGGGTCAAAACGGCATATTACCCTGGCCTTTCGAGCCATCCCGGGCGCGAGATTCTTGCGCGCCAGGCTTCCGGAACAGGCTGTGTAGTTTCATTCGAAATCGATACGCTCGCCAGGCTCGATTCAATCCTTGCATCAGTAAAAATCCTGACCGTTGCGGTCAGCCTCGGGGGTGTGGAATCAATACTTTCGTATCCTGCAAAAATGTCCCATGCTGCCATGCCGCCATCGGTTCGTAACGATCTTGGTATAACGGACACCCTGCTTCGCCTGTCCGTGGGCCTCGAAGCTCCCGATGATATCATTGCCGACCTTGCCGGCCAGTGAAGAAATTCCCCCTTCCAATTGCCCATTTGGCCCGTTTTTCGCTCATTATTTTGGGTAAGGAGGACTCGCAATGGACGCTGTCACACCCAGTTTTGAGGAATTCATAAAGACTCACGAAAAACCCGTGCTTGCCGATTTCTGGGCTTCGTGGTGCGGGCCTTGTCAAATGATGACGCCGATTCTCCAGGAGCTTGCCAGGGAATGGAAAGACAAGATAACGGTAATCAAGGTGGACACAGAAGCAAAGCCGCATTTGGCCCAGCAATACAATATTGCAAATATCCCAACCATGATTCTATTTCACAACGGGCAGGAAGTACATCGAATCCACGGCGCGGTTCCGCTCGCACAATTGAAAAATGTCCTGACCGAATTTATATAAGCCGGGGTTGATTTCAAGAAGGACCCTATGAAACAACTCAGTGGCACCCTATGCCTTTGGATTATGCTTTTTCTTATGTCATGTAAACCTTCATCTGAAAATCCGGCATGGGAAGTTACGGAACTTTCGGACCAGGTCCGAAGTCACGGCGGCGGGAGCTATGCAGCCCTGCCTATGGGTATGACACACTATGAAATTTCCGGACCGGACAATGGTCCAGTGGTTATCCTCGTCCATGGATCAACCCTGCCCATGTGGACCTGGGACAGACAGGTTTCGCTTCTTGCAGAGGGCGGCTTTCGGGTGCTGCGATATGACCATTTCGGGCGAGGATATTCAGACAGACCAAAAGTTGAATATTCAATTGACCTTTACCGGAACCAGCTGCACGATTTGATACAGTTTCTTGGTCTGAAGAAGCCTTTTTCGCTTGTCGGGATTTCCTTCGGATGCCCCATAGTCGCAAACTATGCCGCGAACTATCCCGGGGACGTGTGTCGTGCGGCGTTTGTTGCGCCGGCAGTCGACCCGTTCAACGAAATTTCAAAATTGTTTGCCATTTCGCCATTGGGTGCATTGCTCATAAAGAAACAGCTTAAGAAGCAGGTTGAAGGTGAGATACGCAACACGCTTCACAAGAGGGGAATGCCCGACAAATACGCCGACATGTTCATCGACCAGGCCACCATAAAGGGTTTTCAACGCTCGCTCATTTCTTTTTTCCACAATGCCGCATTGGGCGATTACCGCCTCAATTACCGTAAAGCCGGAGAAAAGGTTTCAGAGGTGATGCTGATTTGGGGCGATGATGACAAGACCGTGCGAAAGGGCCAGATTCGCGCTTTCAACAAGGCCATACCCAAAGCCCAGGTCAATATTCTCAATGGAATTGGTCACCTTGCGCCCTTTGAAGCAACAGGACAATTTAATGAACTGCTTCTTTCATTTCTAAAAAGCTCAACCTGCCAGTAAGATGGCCCGATTTTCGCTTCGATCTATTTTTAATGATTTTTTTGTTGACAGAACGCCCTTTTCTTGTTATATTTTAATTGTTGATAAACATTCTTAACATTGAATCGTAATTAGGTATGGGTTATCTGAGATCAGATCTTAACTCAGCGAGATACCAAGCTCTTCTTCAAAAATAAACATTACTTTTCTAGGGAGGTTTGTATGAAAATCGCATCTGACATTACTGAGCTCATTGGCAAGACGCCTTTGGTAAAGATCAACCGCCTTAATAAAGATGGAAAAGCGGAAATTGCGGCAAAGCTGGAATTCTTCAATCCAATGTCCAGCGTAAAGGATCGCATCGGTCTGGCAATGATTGAAGATGCGGAGAAGAAGGGTTTGCTAAACAAAGACAGCGTGATCATCGAACCTACCAGCGGCAATACAGGAATCGCACTCGCCTTCGTGGCTGCGGCCAAGGGTTACAAGCTTGTCTTGACCATGCCGGAAACTATGAGCGTGGAACGCAGAAAGATCTTGAAATCGCTTGGCGCCGAGATAGTTCTCACCGAAGGCCCCAAAGGCATGAAGGGCGCGGTGGCAAAAGCCGAAGAACTCGCCGACCAAACGCCGAATTCGTTCCTGCCCCAGCAGTTCAACAATCCGGCGAATCCTGAAGTACATAGAAGAACTACTGCTGAGGAAATCTGGAACGACACGGATGGAAAAGTTGATATTTTTATCGGCGGCGTGGGCACGGGCGGGACAATTACCGGCGTTGGCGAAGTATTGAAATCCAGGAAGAAGAATGTCAAGATCATTGCCATCGAGCCTGATAAATCTCCTGTGCTATCCGGCGGCCAGGCCGGACCGCACAAAATCCAGGGAATCGGAGCCGGATTTGTTCCGGGCATTTACAATAAAGACACCGTGGACGAAATCATCAAGGTCAAAGACGAAGATGCAGGCGAAACCGCGCGCCAGCTTGCAAAAAAAGAAGGCATTTTCGTGGGAATTTCCTCCGGCGCAGCTCTCTGGGCAGCGCTCCAGGTCGCCAGGCGGGACGAAAACCAGGGAAAACTGATTGTCGTGGTCCTTCCTGACACCGGTGAAAGGTACCTGAGCACCTGGCTGTGGGAAGATCCGGTTCCTTCCCCGGCGTTGTGAGGAATTTGAATGTATTTTCCCGTAGGGGCAATTCACCGAAGGTCGCCCTTGCAATGACAATAAAAGAAAACAAAGAAAGGCGTTTCCATGAGCACCAAACCCTATCGTTTCGAGACCCTTGCTTTACATGCGGGTCAGACCGTTGACGCGACACAATCGCGTGCAGTGCCTTTGTACCGAACCAGCTCATACGTTTTCAAGAATACAGAGCATGCCGCAAACCTTTTTGCACTCAAGGAACTTGGAAATATCTACACCAGGCTCGGCAATCCGACCCAGGACGTATTGGAACAACGAATTTCGCAATTGGAGGGAGGCGCAGCATCGGTCGCGCTCTCCTCAGGTACGTCCGCCGTCTTTTATGCAATCATCACCCTCGCTCAAGCCGGCGACGAAATTATTTCCGCAAACAACCTGTATGGCGGAACCTACACCCAGTTCGACGCGATTTTACCAAAACTCGGCATTACGGTGAAGATCGTCGACCACAAGGACCTCTCGAATTTCGAAAAGGCCATCACGGACAAGACGCGCGCCATCTTCATAGAAACGATCGGAAACCCGGTGCTCGACTACACCGATGTCAAGGCAATCGCCGACGTTGCGCACAAACACGGACTTCCGCTCATCGTCGACGGCACGTTTACCACGCCCTTTCTGTTACGCACCATAGAGCTGGGAGCCGACATCGTGATCAATTCATTGACAAAATGGATGGGCGGCCACGGAACGGCAATCGGCGGAAGCATTACGGACGCTGGGAAATTTAACTGGAAGGCGGGGCGGCATCCGCTCTTCACGGAACCCGATGCAAATTACCACGGACTGCGCTGGGCCATCGACCTGCCCGAACCGCTTGCGCCCATCGCGTTCGCGTTGCGCGTCAGGACCGTACCGCTTCGCAATCTGGGCGCGTGCATATCGCCCGACAACGCCTGGCTGTTCCTTCAGGGCCTTGAGACCCTACCGGTGCGCATGGCCCGCCATTGCGAAAATGCTAATGCCGTCGCCGAACACCTTGCAAAACATCCGAAGGTCTCCTGGGTGCGCTATCCGGGTTTGAAGAATGATCCGACCTACCCGGTGGCCAGCAGGTACCTCAAAAACGGTTTCGGCGGCATGGTGGTGTTCGGCATAAAAGGCGGCTACAATGCTGCCGTCACGTTGATCGACAACATCAAGCTTTTTTCGCATCTTGCCAATGTCGGCGATGCAAAAAGCCTGATATTGCATCCGGCAAGCACGTCGCATTCGCAGCTCACCGAGGCCCAGCAGGTTGAAGGCGGCCTGACGCCGGACCTTATTCGTTTGTCTATCGGTATCGAGCACATCGACGACATCATCGGTGCGCTCGACGACGCGCTTACGCTCACGTGAACCCGCGGATATAGCCGCACGTCTCGATACATCCGGTCATCTCTACCGGGATGACCGGCCACTCGACAAGCGGCAGTCGCTGGCCGTGATTTTGCACAGTGAAGTTGAACGAATTTTACTCGCTGGCTGAGTGACCTCATAAAATGAGGTTGTATCGAAGCCAGCTTACGAATGGGTTTCGAAATGATCACGAAAAAACTGATTGTCCATAATGAGCACGGCATCCACGCCCGTGTCGCACTGCGGGTCGTGGAAGAATGCAGGAACTCTTCTTCCCAGATTACCGTATGCAAAGGTTGCAAGACGGCAGATGGGTGCTCACTGTTGCAGCTTTTGATGCTCGGCGCCGAGAAGGGCACTGAAATCGAGGTCATCGCCGACGGCGGCGAGGAGCAGAAGAGCATAAGCGACCTTGCCCAGATTTTTTCACAGGGATCGGGAATATGAAATATTTTAGAAATTAGAAGAACTTGTTCTATAATTGAAATCAGTGGAATCTCCTTTAATCCGAAAAATCCGGGTCCATGAAACTTTCCACGAAGTGCCGCTACGGCCTGCGGGCCATGATCGAAATTGCCAGGCATTACAATAAAGGTCCGCTGAACAGGCAAAGCATCACCGATGCCCAGGACATTTCAAAGGCATATCTGGAAAATATTCTCATTTCCCTCCGGGAAAAGAACCTCATCCGGACCACGCGGGGGGCAAACGGCGGTTTCGTCCTGCAGCAGTCGCCGTCCGCCGTCACGGTCTTGCATATTGTAAATGCCCTTGAGGGTTCGATCGCTCCGGTCGATTGCATCGAAAATCCCTCCGTGTGCGAAAAAGCAGGCCCCTGCGCTGCGCGAAAAGCCTGGCAGAAAATGTTTGAGGCCCAGAAGGCTGCTTTGTCGAGCATGACGCTGCAGGACCTGCTGGACATGGAGGCCTCGAATACTGAAGTGAACTATATGATATAGCGACTCTTGATAATTGACATGTTACCATTCTTACCCCTCCACCTCCCTGTGGGAGCGTTTTTTGAAGTGCCCCCGCAGGGGGTTAGGGGGGATCCTAAATTTGATTTTTCACTTTTTTCATTTTTTCCGTAGCAAGCGTCGCGCTTCCTCATGCGTAGAATTTTCTCCGAACCTGAGTTGGAACGGTACAGCCGGCAAATCATCCTTGACCAGATCGGCCACAAGGGTCAGGACAAACTGTGCAGCGGCAAGGTGCTCATTATCGGTGCGGGCGGCCTGGGCTCCCCGGCAGCGCTTTACCTGGCGGCAGCAGGCGTGGGCACGATCGGCATCGTCGATCAAGATTCTGTCGGTCTGTCAAATCTTCAGCGACAGATCATGCATGGTGAGCAAGATATCGGCTCGCCAAAAGTCGAATCAGCGAACCGTGCCGTAAAACGGATAAATGCCGGAGTCGCGGTCAGAACGATTAATCGCCGGGTCACCGCTGCCGCTATTCTGGAACTCCTTGCGGGTTACGATTTTGTCATAGACGCTACAGATAATTTTCCCGCAAAATTTCTGATCAATGACGCGTGTGTCAAGACCAGAATTCCATTTTCGCATGCCGGCGTCATCCGGTTCTTCGGACAACTCATGACCGTTGTCCCGGGAAAAAGCGCCTGCTACCGTTGTATTTTCAATTCGCTGCCGCCTCGGGAAGCGGCCCCAACCTGTTCCGAAGCTGGCATCCTTGGGACCGTGGCGGGAATCGTCGGCACGCTCCAGGCCACCGAGGCAATCAAGTTTCTTACCGGCGCAGGCAGTGTGCTTTTGAACAGCCTTCTCACCTTCGATGCATTGAGCATGGATTTCAGGAAAATCCAGATCAAGAAAAACGATTCCTGCGCGGTCTGCAGCATTGACCCGGCAAACATTGAGCTCAAAGACGAAATAGAATCCCCCTGAAGGATGGTTTGCATGTCAATCGCATTTCGTTCGTTTGCCGGCATACTGGTTACTGTTCTTGCCGCGTTCTCAGGAACGCCCAAAATAGATTTCGAAAAAACAATCATCGAATGCGGTACCATTGTGGATGGAACGAAGGACAAGCTGCATGCATCGTTCGCGTTCAAAAATACCGGCGATGGTCCTTTGAGAATCATGACCGTGCGTCCCAGTTGTTTATGCACCATTGTAAAGTTCGATACTCTCGTGATGCCGGGGAAAACCAGCGTCATAGAGGCAACGGTGAATATTTCCACGTATCATTCCGGTTCTATTTCCAAACCGGTTACGGTAACATCAGACGCATCCAATCTTCCGACGATTCAGCTTGCCATAAAAGCGACCATTCAGCCGGTCATCGATGTATCTGAGCAATTCGTGGATCTGTATATTTCGAAGGCAGGAATGGCTCATTCGATCTTCCTATCATGCGCGAAAAAAGATCTCAGAGTGACGGATGTCATATTCAACCAGAACAAAACGCAGGATGCATTATGGAAAGACCAGATATCCTTACCTATTAAGAGCTCATTGACGCCCTTGGATTCGATTCGCGGCGACGGGTATCGAGTTTTCAAATTGGACCTGATTGTCCCGGCCGCTCCCGAAGAACTCAAGGGAGTATTGTCCCTAAAAACAAATGACCCGGCCAAGCCGGAACTCACGTTACAATGCGTGATCAACAAATAGCATTTTTCAGTATGTTATTTTGGAAAAAGTTATTATATTTGTAATGGTTGTATATACAGGCTTGTTTTGGAACCGTTTTGATAGTTTCTCCGGGTCGTTTTTTGACCGAATGGTTGTATAGACAGGGTCGTTCCCGGGTACCTGAAACGACAATAATAATCAGACGATCTCGATGAAATGTGGGTATATTAGTGTTATATTGGATTGCAGAATGGGTATATTTTCATAGGACCAATGTATTTTTGAATTTTGGAGAATATATTGATGGAGTTTCAAAAAAAATATTTTAAAAGGAGTCTGTGTATGCTTCGCTTTTCGCTGATCTGGAAGTGTGTCTTGTTGGGAATGCTGGCGCTTTTGGTCGGAAGCGTTGGAGCACAGCCATACGTTGTTCCCACGCCCAATTCAATGACGACTGTGGCCGGAAATTTTGTTGTGCCCGCTACACTCAGCGTCAATTGCGACGCCGCTTCGGATTCCATCTATCCCTGGATCCAGAAGCTTTTCACACAGGCGGGCGTAACGGTGCAGCGTGGCGATGCCGCGACATCGCAGATTGTAGTCACCAGATCTGCCGCTCTGGCCAATCTCACGTTCGAAGGCTACACCCTGACGGTGACGGCGAGCAAGATTACCATATCATCCTCGGCATATGCGGGTCAGTTCTACGCTGTGCAAACGCTCAGACAATTGCTTCCTCCCGGAATTGAAAAAGGCGCACTTACCGCACCCATCAACATTCCGCTCGTAACGATCAGCGACAAACCGAAATATGTCTATCGCGGAAACATGCTTGACGTGGCTCGGCATTGGACGTATGCTACAATACCCTATCTCAAGCAACACATTGACCATATGTCTTTGTATAAAATGAACTCTTTCCACATGCACGTTGGCGACGATCAGGGATGGCGTGTTCAGATGAACACTTTCCCTGCGCTTACGACAATTGGTGGTCAGCACCAAGTCATTCGGCCTGGTGAATCCGCTGCGCCGGCGAATGCAAACTACTTTTATACCCAAGTTCAAATTGCCGATCTCATCAAATTTGCCGCGCTCCGGAATGTTACGATTATCCCCGAATTCGATATGCCTGGCCATACCGGCGAAATGACTTACTCGCTCCCCAGAATGAAGGGATGCTCAAACCCTGACTACGCTGCCAACGGGATCTACACAGACATCCAGACAAATTGGAGTTCCCTGTGCGTTGGTGGTTACGGAGCAGCAGCAGCCCAAGCATATACCGATTCGGTCCTGACCGTCCTATTCAAGGAAATTGCAGGGATTTTTCCCGGCAAATACCTAAGCATCGGTGGAGATGAAGCGGATCCTACGGCTGGCGCGCCGTTCAATACCTTTATTCAGCACATGGAAACCGTGTTTCAGAACAATGGCAAGAATATGATTGGTTGGGAAGAAATTGGTACTCCCCGCAAGTTGGCCACCACGTGGACGATCGCCTGGAACCATACTGGAGCCGGCGATGTCAATGCGAATTGCGAGAACCAGTTCATAGACCACGCGAATAATTCTCAAGATGCAAATGCGATGAATTGGTGCGAGACTTCCGTACCCTTGGACGTGGTGTATAAGACCGCAATGCAGTCTCAGAACAAAGGCGTAGAATGCTGCTTGTGGAGTGAGTACATCACCAGTCAGGCCGTTGCAGACACTCGCCTCTATCCACGTATGCTCGCCACGGCTGAAGTCGGATGGGCAGCTGTCAATGGCGGCATGGACCCAAACAACTGGAACACCTTCAAAGTCAAGCTCGCACCCCAGGGTGCGCGCTTGGATAACATGGGTTTGCACTGGTTCACGCAGGACGGCCTGGTGACATGGGTACGCGCGACTGCAAGTAGTTCGTATACATCGGTGTTCGGAGCTTATGAATATGCTTACACTCCAACAGATGTGACAACGCCGTTGATCCTGAATTCTTCCCACGAGCAGACGACCGCAGCCGGCAAGATTATCGATCTTCGCGGCCGCGTGGTTGGCGTTATGACCAGCCATGGACCGGAAATGAATGCAATGCACAACGTTTCGCGTGGAATTTATTTCATCGTTAACGAAAAAGGCAATAAAGTCCAGAATCCCAGAAAAGTATTTGTAAACGAATAGTCGGTTAGCCTCTCCCTTAACCTACAACGCATGAGGACAGTGCGGCGGTTAAGGGGGAGGCTTTTTTTTTGCAATTTCTCCATTTCGCCCTTTTGTCAGCCAACAGAACATTTGTATTTTAGATATTATTCAACTCTTAAAAGGAGGTTGTGTTGAAGCAGCGTCTTTTTTTCTTCGCGTTGAGCTGTGCTGTTCTTCTCAGTACGCAGTCCTTTGCACAGGACGACCAGGATACCGGCCAGGCTGCCGCTGAGCAGGTCTCATCGACTGTGCCAGCTGCACCGGGAGAAAGCAATGCCGGTTCAGCAGATTTCACCTTTAAACCGTCGGGGTTCGGCACGCTCCAAATGTTACGGTTCGTCAATTGGAAGTATAATGGGAGCGATTTGGGGGAGCAGACAACGGGAAACGTTGTTGCCAACCTTACGCTGGATTTTACGTCGGGAAAGAATTGGGCATATCATATTGGGATGGAAGGATTTGTCTGGTACAATACAATTCCCATCGGACTCATTCACGATTTTTCGACAATGATGAAGCCTGCATGGTCGTTTTATGTCCATAGGGCAGACGCCGAATATTTCTTTGGCAACTCTGACGATTTCAAAGGCGAGCTTAATGTCGGTTATTTTCCCTATAAGTATAATCCTGAAGTCCGCAATCTTGGCGAGTATTTGTACAGAAGCGGAACATATCCTGGGTGGCTCGTAACGAATTTTGACTGGTCAACCGCCAGGTTGGCGGGGTTGAGATTCGGCAGCGACCTCTTCAAGGTCTGGCATAACGATCTCATGTTGACATCAGAGACAGAGATGTTCCCCTATTACGATGTGTCATTGTCCTGGCTCACCAGCGTCAAACCTTTCGGCAAGGTCCTTGATATTGGAGCAGGTATTGATTTTGCCCGCCTCTTTTCGGCCAATGAAGGCCTCACGACTCCGAAATTTGCCCGCAACCTCAAGGAAATCAAGAATATCCAATATTCTACAAAGACAGATCCCTTTTCCGGTCAGGTGGTTCCCGATACTACTGCCGACAGCTCATACTATACTTACCGGGGCACAAAACTCATGGGCAGGCTCACTTTTGATTTCAAAGGGTTTCTACCCGACGGCGGGATGGGAATTTTCGGTGAAAACGACGGCAAGCTATATGCCGAAGCTGCAGTGCTTGGACTTGAGAATCAGGGGGTGGCTGATTCAGCGCATGGAGTTTTTGCGTATTACGACAATTTATCGCAACGCATCCCTATTATGTTTGGATTTAATATTCCGACGTGCAAAATACTTGACGTGTTGGCAGTGGAAGCTGAGTATTACACAATGCCTTACCCTGACGATTACGGCAACCAGCTCAGATGGAGTTCACCACAGGAAGGTTGTCCGATTCCAGCAACAGGCCTGGGCAACTATTTGAGGACGCAGACAAATGCTTATGATACTGACAGCTGGAAATGGTCTGTCTATGCGAGTAAGACTTTTAACAAGCATTTCATGCTAATTGTTCAGGCGGCGCGGGACCATTCCCGTACTCGGTCCACGTACGCATTGTATGAGGATGGCGAGGAGGCCTTTGTTAAGAACAGCCAGTGGTATTGGGCGATAAAGGCGGTATCGGTGTTCTGATCGGATAGAGTCCAAATTGGCGAAGGTATAGTAATCGTGCCTTCCGGTTCATCTTATGCCGGAAGGCACTTTGATTTATTCGACCTGCATTTCAGTTCCTAGCCTTGAAGCACCGTCCCTTCAGGGACCTCAACAGAAAGAGCCCCAGCGTAAATTCGCCAGGGCTCTTTGTGTTCGATAGGACAGTTCATTTCTTTCTCACGGCACCGGAGTACGGAATACCCCATTATTGTCACTTGCAAAGAAGTAGTTGCCGTAAACTATTGACGCATCAACATAGCCTGTGTGGCTCCAACTAAAGCCACTGTTGGATTGCCTCCAGTACGCTCCGTTATTGCTTGAAAAGCCCATTCCAAAAGACATTTCACCGGCAATAATATTGCTGCCGCTAATTGCGACGTTGTTTATTCCGCTCGACAGCGTATATTGTCCCGTATCTACTCGGGTCCAGTTTGCTCCATTGTCCGAAGAGCGAAGTATTCCGTTGTTTTGAGTCGCGGCATAGAGAGTACTGCCATTCACCAAAAAAGACCTTGCCGGAACCCCGCCGGGAAGCCCGGGACTACTCTGATTCCAATGCGAACCATGGTCTACTGAATAGAATATTGATCCGTTCAGATCGCACTCAAGCAGATAAACGCCGATGATTGCGAGTTCATGAATGTCAGTAACAATCAAACTGTTGCTTGCGGTGGTCCAGTGGGCCGCATTATCCGAAGAAACAAATATTCCACTATCCGCAGGACCTCCAGCTTGAGAAGCTGATCCTCCGCCTGCGTAAACGTAATTACCAGCGGCCACGAGCGAAGTAACACTTAGAATTGACAAGCCAGCATCCATTTTGGTCCAACTGTCCCCATTGTCCGAGGAGCGAAACACACCGCTATTCAGGGTTCCTGCATACAGATAAGTCCCGCTTGTGGCAAGCGTTTGAACTACTAAATCCGTAAGACCATTGATTTTAGGTTCCCATGTATTGCCGCTATCAGCGGTGCGAAATACTCCCGCATCTGTGCCCGCGAACAGATACGTGCTGTTCTTGACAAATGTATATACCCAAGACGTTGAAAATCCATTATTGACCACACTCCATTGCAAAATACTGGCCAAGCTGTCCACAGACGACCACGTGGTGCCGCCGAGATTTGTCGCTCCTGCGCGCAAGAAATACTTGGTGCTAGGTGAGAGCCCGGTAACGTGCCTGGTCGTATCGGAAAGCAGTGAGGCGCTATCAAAAAAGGTTGTGAAATTCTTGTTTGTTGATACCTGAATGCAATAGCTTGTGGCTGTGGCTGACTTCGTCCAAGACAATACCGTATCCAGGGGAGCGACAGGGCAATTTCTCGGCCAGACAAGGGAGGGTGCAGAAGGCGGCCCGTTCACCTTTATCGTCAGGCCGACCGTGGCCGTGCCTGCCTGGTTCTTTGCCGTGACTATATATGATGCTGAGGCGGTTGCGGCTGTCGGCGTGCCGGTAACCGCGCCCGTCGCTTTACTGATCGTCAAGCCAGCCGGAAGGGCCGGAGTCACGGTGAAGCTGTCGACAACGCCAGTCACCGTGGCTGTATTCGTCGTTATTGCAACAGTCGTCCAGTAGGTCGCGGGATTTACCAAGTACGTAAGATTAGAGGGAGGGCCGTTGACCTTGATTGTCAGGCTGACCGTTGCGTTGCCTGCGGGATTCTTTGCCGTGACCGTATACACTGCCGAGGCGGTTGCCACTGTCGGCGTTCCGGTAACCGCGCCTGTCAATTTGCTGAGTGACAAGCCGGCCGGCAGCGCCGGTGATACGGTGAAGCTGTCGACGGTCCCGGTCACAGAAGCATTGTTCGAGGTTATCGCGACACCCGTATAGTATGTCGCGGGATTTGTCGAATACGTAAGGTTGGCCGGCGGGCCATTGACCGCGATTGTCACAATGGCCGTGGTCGAACCCGCCTGGTTCCTTGCCGTCACTGTATACGCAGCCGAGGCAGTCGCTGCAGTTGGCGTGCCGGAAATCGCACCCGTCGTTTTGCTTATTGTCAAGCCGGCAGGCAGCGCCGGAGAAACCGTGAAACTGTCAACCGCACCCGTAATTGTTGCCGTGTTAAGGGTTATC
>Ga0182027_10003694_pt1 | contig 24048 bp, 23 predicted proteins | sample 712E1DmetaG_FD_121300 | JGI IMG/M metagenome (GOLD analysis project Ga0182027, IMG submission 121300) | Permafrost microbial communities from Stordalen Mire, Sweden - 712E1D metaG (Illumina Assembly) | ecosystem: Environmental > Terrestrial > Soil > Wetlands > Permafrost | place: Sweden... | reverse complement strand
GTATCTTCTGTCATTTTATATTGTTGATTGTCCTCTTTTTTATGATTAATCAAATAATTTTTTTAGTGATGCAGCCCTTTCTTTACGGGCAAGAATTTATCTTTCTCTACCTCTAATACTGCTTGTATAGCTTGCCTTATGTGGCTTGCTTTAATTCCACTTTAACATCTGCAATGTCGATATCGTCGTCTACAGGAACTATTTCTATACTATTAGTTCCTTCTCGTGCATAATCATCTATGACCTTAGTATATTCAAGGCTTGTTGTGTCTATTCTGAATGTGTGGCCGTTGATGTCGAAATCTACGCGTTTACGTTTTGAATCATCGACGAATCTTACTGTAAGTTTTAATTCATTATTTTTTGACAGGATATAGTCGCTATCTTGGAATGTCACGCTTGCCTCATTGCATGACTGAGGTGCTGAGCCATCTTTATTGATATATCCTGAAGGGCATAAGTCGCATTCTCCTGGACCAATGTCCGGCTTACATTTGTCATTAATTCCTGTGATTGGTGTTTCTTTGCACCAGTAATTGTCAGGATTTTCTGCAAAGCAACAATCTTTATCATAATATCTGTCTGGTTGTGGACAACCTGTGGTGCATAAGCTGTCCGTGTTATCTCCGCATGTGCTTTTACAATTTGTTGGAGGACTTCCAGCACTATCATAGTATCCGGTCTTACATATACTGCAATCGTCGCTAGCAACGTAAAATCTACATCTATTACTTACTTCTAATGTTGGTAATGAGCACCAGTATCCGTTTCTGCTGAAGCAACAATCTGCATCTAAAGTCTCATCGCATCCGGCAGGACATACTCCGTCATAATCTCCGCACTTCGCAGTTGTGCTTTTAACATCAAAGTAATCTTCTTTCAAATCAAAATAGTATGTCTTATATGCTGGCTGGGTCATTGTAGTTTTTATATACATATTATCAAGAAGATAAGATCCTTTGGCGCTATAGAATTTTAATTCATTTGTCCCTGCCAATATATCATTCGTATTCAATACAGCGAATGTTTTTGTGCCGCAATCTGCTACACTATTATATATCGATTTGCCATTAAGGTCTATTCTTAAAGTTCCGACATCTTTTAGGTCGCACCCAGGATAAAAGAATAAGGTAATGCTCTGAAGATTTTCTTTTTCAACTTGGCTTATCACAAAATTTTGTACGCCAAATGCATTAGTATAATCAGTAACATCGCCTGTGATTTGCAATGTTTCTATTGAATATCTGTTTGCGCTCCAGAATCTTAGTCCTGGTGAAGGCACACTAATCAGAATGTTGTTAGAATCAAGAAGATAATCTTTATCTAATGTTATCGGTTTAGGATTTGGTGTAGTTATTTCGGCATTGAATATCTCTCTGCCATTAAGCATTATGCTCATCGGTCCTTTATGGTCTTTAACATTAAATGATAATAGTAAATTTTGAGTGGCTGTTCTATCTATATTCAATTCGATGTTATATGCTGCTTGTTCTTTATCAAAGAGGGCATTTCTTAATGCGATACTAGGAATACTTTTTAGAATTTGCCCTGATGTCGGAGAATAAATTCTTGTCGTAGGCAGATCATATGTTCTTTCGTTAGTGTTTATGTAGGTGACTTTACCGACGTTTTGGTCTAACAACACATTTGTATTGGCAGAACTGCTTGTACCATTGATTACTGAGTTTTTATCTCCTAGCAACTCAGTTCGTATGTCTGGAGGTAAGAACAAGATATATAGTATTATTGCGACTGTAAGCACAGCTACAAATGCCGCAGCATTACTTGCATATTCTCCCCTTTTATGAGCCATGATATTCACCCTAAACCAAGCACCTATAGGTGCAGATAGTTATACTCGAAATATTAACAACAATCTTGACACACATGTTTATAAATCTTACTATTGTTTGTAGACAATTCGTGGGCAATTAATTTAGGTATATTTTGCTCTTAAGTATTTTTCATAGCCTTTATGTGAGCATTATAGATAACTGATTAAATGCAAAGGAATATTCCAAGAGGGAATTTGCATAGCGATAACTGTTAAGATATGCGAGCCTGGCTAAAAAATACAAAAATATGTTTTAACATTTTTATTAGTAGTATAAAAGAATAACTTTAAATCTGAAGATAAACCTATACTTTATATGAAGATAATATATCAAGACTTGAAGCATGGAATGGTTAAGGTTAAGATAGAGGGTACTCAAGACTTATGGTGTCTGTCAACTATAATCGAACCAGGAGATACAATCAGTGGAATGACTGAAAGGAAGATTAAGCTTGGCGGTTCGGAGGATAAATCCAAGATAAGCAAAAGGATTATATTCCTAAAGATTTTGGTCGAAAAAATTGATCATGAACATACATTGAGGGTTTCTGGAAAGATAATAGAAGCGCCGGATGACATTCCAAAAGGCGATTATCATACGTTTGATGTAACAGATGGAACTGTAATCAGTATAGAAAAGGAAAAATGGACTAAGTATTCATTGAAAAAATTAGATGAAGCAGTAAATACTAAACTAGCAAACATATTAATACTTGCTTTCGATAGAGAAGAAGCAATATTTGCTGTCTTGAAAACTCAAGGATATGATATTCTTCCTTCCATGAAAGGTGATGTTTCCAAAAAAGATATGGAGGAGAAGAAGACAAATTTCTATCAAGAGATATATAAACAGTTATTGGATTATGACCAGAAATATTTGTTTGATAACATTGTTGTAGCAAGTCCTGCATTCTGGAAGGAATATTTGCTAAAAGAAATCAAGGACGACTTGTTGCGTAAAAAAATAGTTCTTGCTACATGTTCAAGCATTGATGATGGAACAATAAATGAGATATTAAAGAGGCCTGAGTTGAAGACTGTATTAGATAAAGACAAGGCAACAAGAGAGTTGAAACTTATTGAAGAATTGCTTGGACAGATAAGCAAAGATAATGCGACGTATGGGTTGAGAGAAGTCAATGATAAGATTTCCTCAGGAAATGTTTCTATATTGTTGGTTTCTGAGAATCTAATTCTAAGAATGCGGCATGAGAAGAAATATGATGCACTTGAAGAGATGATGAATGCTGCAGAAATATTAAATGCTGATATAAAAATCATAAGCGGCGAAGAAGCGATGAAGAAGTTGGACGGTTTGACGGGAATAGCTGCATTATTGAGATATAAGGAGAATTATTCTTAAGATAAAGGTATCAAAGATGACCAAATCAGAATTACCTCACGAAAAAGAATTAATAGAGGATATAAAAGATAAGAAAGAGCTTCGTGCTTTAGATGAAGGTTTCATAAAGAATAAATTAGATGTATTCTTTAAAGATAAACATTATGAGCAGGCAAAGGATAAATTTCTAAAAAAGTTAGAAGCATCGAAGACATATAAACAATTTAAGAAAAGCAGAGAATATAAGTTTCTAATAAAAGAATTGCGTGCAGAACTCCGTAGAGTATATGGTGTATTTATTATGGATGGGTATGCTAATAAGAAAAAGTTGCTTGAAGAGTTAAAAGAAGAACATACTCCTGAAGAAATTATGGAAATCCATGAAAAGCTGTTGCTGTTGCATAAGTCAACAAAAGAACGCATGCATCACTACGAAGAATTATACGAAATTATATTTGATACTATAAAAGATTTTGATAAAGAGGCAAAGCTTTTGGATTATCATAGTTCTCATGATTCTAACGACAGATATGTTTTTATGGATTTGGCTTGCGGTCTAAATCCTATAAGCAGTATCTTTTTCAAGGATAAAATTGTGAAATATTATGCATCAGATATATCGACTGAAGATTGTGAATTTTTGAAGGAATATTTTGATACTACAGACATAGATGCTGTAATATTTCCTGCAGACTTGACTGATGAAAAATTATTTTATAAATTAGAAAAAATACGAGTGGACGTGTGCTTCATCTTCAAGACACTCGATGGATTGGAGAGAGTAAAGCGAAATATAAGTGAAGAGCTATTGAAAAGCATTTCAACAAAATACTTCGCGGTAACATTCCCGACTGTGAGTATCAGCGGAACAAAAGATATTGCGATGAACAAAAGAGTTTGGTTCGAGAATATGCTCGTAAAACTCGGATGGAAATTCGAGAAGTTCGACATCTCGCAGGAATTATTGTATGTGATAGAGAAGAAATAAATAGAAATTTGATTACTTTTGTTAAGTTTATCGGATTGGTATGATCTTCTCTTTATTTTGGTGATTTTCCTCTTTCGCCATACTCAGTAATGACTCTACTTGCATATTCAGCATAACTATTTCTTTGAGAGTCTGATAGAGTTGGAACTTTCTTGTTGGTCTGAATTATAATCACTAAAGAAGAGGTTTCATCCACACAAATGTAATGTCCGAAATATTTTTGTGATTTATCATCAGCGCTTTTTGGTGTGAAACTTATACGCATACCAGCGTCAATACAATTGTCACAAATAAAATCTATATTTGAAAATACACTCTTAGCCACATTCTCTAAACATTCGACATCTAGACGCTTATTGTGATATTTTTTTGGAGGATTAATATTGTCATAGATTTCTATTCTTAATCTTCTGTTATTATCACTCAACGAAGACCTATAGAATAATCCTGTTGTAGAAAACTTTCTTTCGTTGAGTATATGATGCAGTTTAGATGTCATTTTTATCAAAATAAATAAAAAGAATTAAAAATATTTTTTATTGACTTATAATTTCAATACAACTTTTGCAGGCTTCATTTCCTTCCATGCCAGCTCGAATAATTCCTCGAGAGCATTTGCAAAGAACGGAGTGTTTACCCAGATTCCTACATCATATGTTGGATGAACTTCTTTGTCGTCAGTAACCATGAATAATATTTCTTTCCTGTCGACTAAGACGAATCTTGCCTTGCTGTCTGTATGTCTTAATTCTGCGCAGTTGCCAAGATCTTTTATTGCTGGTATTGAATCTTTATTTAATGGCGCAGCAATTCTTATCTTTACACCGCGTTTCTTAAGTTGTTCGAATACTGGTTTGAATCCTTCAATCTTTCTTAATAAGCCTTCATTTGTAGTCATTATCGTGACTGTCTCTTCAGCATTCTTAATAGTCAATTCCATGTGATTGTACAAGTTGTGTCTTCCCTTTAAGCTGCCGCTTAAATCTGAAGGCTCTATTATTTCAACGCCTTGTGTATGCAAGTTGTTCAATTCTTCGACAACATCTGTACTCTTTAAATCCTCTAATCTTTTGATTTTCTCGTCAGATTCTATTCTGACATTTTTCTTTACACGTTCGACAATTTCTTTAGGAGGAACAGCAATGTACTTTATTGGCTTGCCAATCTTCATTACTACAAATCCTTTCTTCTCTAAAGATTCTAGAATATCGTAACTTCTGCTTCTTGGGACGTTCGCAATATCAGAAAGTTCTCCTGCTGTGGAGACTCCTCTGCTGAGCAGTGCAGTCCAGATTTTAACTTCATATAGATTTAGACCAAAAAATCTTCTTAATTTGCTTAAAAACTCATCTTTGACGATCATTTTAACCCCCCGACAATTGCTTAGTCGGTACTTCACCCCTCTTTGATTATACCTGACTTTTTTAATTATTATAAAATGAAATATGAATACTACTTTAAATATGTTACGGTTTTTTACCTTTAAAGAATGGTTATAATAATGTTGTCGATAGGGAGGGGTGAAATTGTTTCTAAATATTTTTTGATTAATTTTTATGATAATATTTTTTTGTTGAGTATTATTTTACATTTTATCAAAATAACTCATGTTTTTTATATAACTTTTTTGTAAATTTTATTCCTCTTTGGTAAGTAATTGTGCTGATTTGTCTTTTGTCCTCTCAGAATAGTTCATGTCTGGACGAGTCTGTTTATAAACTCAATAGATAGGTTTATATATTGGTTATGTGTATGTATAGAAATTTTGGGGGTTACTATATTGGACTTGAAAAAGCTTGTTGATGGATTACATCCTCTGGAACGTAAACTTTTACCATTAATACCTAAATTTAACTCTGTTTCTGCCTTAGAGCACAATTCCGGATTGAAAGAGGTAGAAGTAAGCAGGGCTCTTCAGTGGTTGAAAGGCAAGGGTTTAATAGACTTGAAAGAAGATTCCAAGCAGCTTATTTTCTTAGATAAGAATGGTAAAATATACTTAAAACAAGGACTTCCAGAACGTATTTTCTTGAATTCTTTGAATCGCGAGATGTCAATAAAGGATATTGAAAAAAGTTCAAAATTATCAAAAGAGGAAGTATCAGTATCATTAGGATTATTGAAAAGAAAAGGTGCAATAAATATTGCAAAGAAAGGAAATGATGTATTGATATCATTGACAGACGTCGGCAGGAATATATTAAAGAAGGAAATGCTTGAAGAGATATTTTTGAAAAAGACTTTCCCATTAGATCCTAAATCATTATCATCAGAAGAAGTATATGCATTCAATGAATTGAATAAACGCAGAGAAATATTAAAAGTTGAAGTTGAAAAAGTTAAGACCGCCACAGTTTCTAGTCTCGGTCAGGAATTATTGCAAAACTTTGATTCATTGAATAAAGATGTGATAGATGTATTGACGCAAGACATAATCAGAAGCAAATCCTGGTCGAATAAAGAATTCAGGTCATATGATATCAAGTCGCAAGTTCCAAAAATAATTTATGGTAAGAAACATTTTGAAAATGAATCAATTGATTATGTAAAATCAGTATGGTTGAATATGGGATTCAAAGAGATGTCAGGAGCGATGGTGCAGACTGCGTTCTGGGACCTAGACTCTTTATTTGTTCCACAAGACCATCCTGCAAGAGAGATGCAGGATACATTCTACTTAAAGAAGCCTTCAAAGGGAAAGATTCCTGAAGACTTGAAAAAGAAAATCAAAATAATACATGAGACTGGAGGAGATACTGGTTCTAAAGGTTGGGGTGGAACTTGGGACGAAGACAAGGCGAAGCAGTTGATGTTAAGGACTCATACAACAGTTTTATCTGCACAAACAATTTCAAAATTAAAGAAGGAAGATTTGCCATTAAAGTTTTTCAACATAGGAAAAGTATTCAGGAATGAAGCGACAGATTGGAAACACTTATTTGAGTTCTACCAGACTGAAGGGATTGTTGTCGATCCTGATGCAACATTCGAAGACTTAGTCGGCTATCTAAAAGTGTTCTTCAAAGCGATGGGCTATGACAAAATAAAAATAAGACCAGGACATTTTCCATATACCGAGCCAAGCATTGAAGTGGAAGTGTTTAATAAAGAAAGAAATCAATGGATAGAATTGGGTGGAGCAGGAATATTCAGGCCGGAAGTCACAAAAGCATTGCTAGGATTTGAATGTCCTGTACTTGCATGGGGTCTAGGATTCGGAAGAATAACAGTTCAATATTATAACATTCAAGATTTAAGGGATTTCAACAGGAACGACATGAAGCAGTTAAGGTCGATGAAAAAATGGTTGTTGCAGCCGCAGTAGATTACAATTAAAAATAAGTTATAATTGAAAAGTATTGAAAAGTTTCAGAAAAAAGATGTGATGGGAGAAAAAATGGTAATTTATCAAAGAACCAGGGAGCAGGAAATTGAGGCATCACTTATAACTTATATTGAATGTGCCTTTAAAGGCGCGTTACAGTTTGGAAATAGAAAAGAACTTGCAGAATATATTTTACAACCAGACTTTGTCGGAGAGATGATTCTTTATAATCTTCACTCCAGTCAGAGAGAAGAATCTTCGGTCGGAATTAGATTCCTACCATCAAATATTAAGAGAGATAAAGGGACAGACATTAAAGGCTTAATACTTGATAAAGACGGCGTGGGATTTATAGACGGTGTAGAATCTATTATTAATGAATCAAAAAACAAGACCTTTACCAGAAAAGATATAACAGTTTTCGGTATGTCTAGACAGGAATCGGTATACGTCTGCACTGAAAGTTCGAGTCCTTTAATCTATACAGGAAGTATAATAACTCCTACAAGCAGAGGAGTTATAAAGCTTTATCCAGATGATATCGAAAAGATGATGATTCATGCGGAACTTAAAGAATATTTTAATGAATTTATGAAGAAGGATTTCCTTAAGGAAGAACACTAGCAAAGAAAAAAGATGTGATGGGAGAAAAAATGGCAAAGATAATACCTGTGGAGCAGCGTATACTGACTAATATAAATCGTTCTTTGGCAGGCTATTGTTTTGCTAGCCCAGAACTACTTAAAAAACACATTTTGAATCCTCACACTTTAGGAGATGTATGCATACCTGCTTATAGTCCTAATAAAAAAGATGAATTTTTTATGGGATTAACATATCAATTAATGCGCAAGGTCAACGCTAATGAAACAAATATCGAAGGCATAATAATAGATTTGCTAGGGATAGGATATGTTAAGGGTGTAGAGTCTAATATTGACGGCTTTAAAGGTTTGAAGTTTGATAGATATCCTATAAGTTTATTGGGAACTTCAAAGGATATAATGTTAACATATGAATGTTCATCACCTGCAGAAAATTTGGAATTTTATGAAGGAAAAATTACTGGAGAAAGATATGGACAATTTAAGGCATATCATAATAATGCTTCAGAAAAAATACTTTTGGCTCTTGAAAAATATTACAATAATTTTATGCGTACAGCATCTATGCGCAAAGAGGTGCAGGGAGTAAAGAATGGATGATAAAAAAGTGTTTGAGCTGAAACGCTTGGAACTCGCGTATAACAGGCAATTGATATATATGTGCGGAGTTATATCAGTAGCGTTGATAGGATTGATATTATATATAATAAATATTTACCGATACAACTTCCAATTATTGCTCGTGGCAGTGATGTTGATTGTCGTCGGAGTGATAAGCATAATGAATATTGATTCGAACATGAAAGAGATAAGTTATAAGATTAAGCACATGTGATAAGGATATAAAATTAATGTTAAATTAAATGTTAAATTAATATAAAACTGGTATAAAATTGAAAATTATGGTGAAATAAATGCCGACAATAAAATATAACAAAAAAACAATCCTGGAATTATTGGGAAGAAAAGTTTCAGACGAGCAGTTAGCCAACAGAATATCATTCTTAGGTACAGGATTTGAAGGCATCAATGATTCTGAGATAGAAGTTGAAATATTTCCAAATAGACCAGATTTATTGTCAGAGCAGGGAATGGCAAGGGCATTGAATGCATTCATGGATATAAAGACAGGATTCAAGAAATATGATGTGAAGAAGAGTAGTGTTAAACTCGTTGTCGATAAATCTGTAAAAGGAATAAGACCTTTTACTGCATGCGCAATCGTCAAGGGATTAAAATTGACTGATGATAAAATAAAAGAGATAATCCAGATTCAGGAAAAATTACATATCACATATGGCAGGAATAGGAAGAAGGCAGCAATAGGAATATATCCTTTAGAGCACATCAAGCCTCCTATATTCTATAAAGCATTGCATCCTGAAGAAATAAGGTTCAAGCCATTAGACCTGAATAAAGATTTGACAGGGTCGCAGATATTAGCGATACATCCGACGGGAAGAGAATATGGTTATCTGTTGGAGGGAAAAGAAAAATATCCTATATTCATAGATTCCAAGCAGAATATAATGAGCATGCCTCCAATCATCAACAGCAACAGCGTCGGGAAAATTACCGTAACGACACGCGATGTATTTGTGGAATGTTCAGGATTTGAATTCGATTATCTGCATACCTGCCTTAACATGATTGTTACGGCGTTGGCTGATATGGGCGGACAGATATATAGTGTGGATGTATATTATCCAGAAAAAAAATACGTAACGCCTGATTTAAGCGGCAGGGAAATTAAGCTAGATATAGATTATGTCAATAAAATTCTAGGAACAAATTTAAAGGAGCAGGATGTAAAGAAATATCTTGCAAAGATGGGGCATGATTATAAGAATAAGAAAGCATTGGTGCCAAATTATCGCGCTGACATATTGCATCCTATAGATCTAGTTGAGGATATTGCGATAGCGTATGGCTATGAAAACTTTAAAGGAACGTTATCTGAATTCTCCGCAACGGCGCAGGAGAAACCTATAGAAGTGTTCAAGAATAATTTGCGCGCGATATTAATAGGCTTGGAATTGATAGAAGTCAAGAATTATCATCTGACAAACAAGGATGTACAATCAAAATTAATGAATTATAATATAGATGTAGTAGAGTTAGAGAATAGTGTGACGCAAGATTACAATGTTCTCAGGGCGTGGATTCTGCCTAGTTTGATAGAAACTCTAAAATCAAACAAGCAATATGATTATCCTCAAAATATTTTTGAGATAGGGACTATATTCAAACTTGATGAGAGTTATGATACAGGAGTTCAGGAAGGCGAAAGATTAGGGATAGTATTATGCGGCCACGATGCGAACTTCACAAAAATAAAACAGATATTGGATGTAATTGCGGAAGCATTAGACATTAAGTATGATTTGACGGATACGGAACATGACTCATTCATCAAGGGAAGAGCAGGACGAGTAATTGTTAATAATTCAAAAATAGCTTATGTCGGAGAGATACATCCGCAAGTGCTTGTTAACTGGACTTTAGAGATGCCTGTTGCAGCCTTAGAGATTAATGTTACTGAATTATTTAGGACGATGCATCATCCTGAAGAAAAATCTGAAGAGGATAAACAGGAAAGACCAGAGAAGAAACATACATCGGTTGTTTCTGAAGAAAAATCTGAAAAGAAACTCGAAAAGAAACATGAATCAAAGCTTGAAAAAAAGAAATTACATAATGTTAATAAAGTTCATAAGAAAGAAAAGCAAGGGCATAAACCTAAACCTGTAAAGAAAGTTTCTAAATCAAAAAAGAAGTCAAAGAAATGAACTTCAAATGAACTTCTGATGTTCACGAGTTCAATCGCTTGTTCTACATTATATATTATTTATATCTTATCCTATTTATCCTATATAGAAGCTATATGTTCCTTCTACAAATATGAATGATGCTAATATTGCTGGTAATGATACTACTAATGTTTCTGGTAATGTAACGAATCCTGAGATAAAATAAAGAATTGATGGAAACAGTGAGATGCCGCAAGTTATATACGATACTGTTATGTGTTCCTTAGCGACATGTGCTCCGGCAACGTTCGCTATCTGTATAATCACAAGCATTATAGCTGCAATTAATAGAATATTTATCCCGAATATGCTTTGAATGTTCGTGATTCCAAATATATTCAGGAACATTAGTATACTTATAGGCAATCCCGCAAATCCGACTATATAGTCAATCATTTGTTCTGTTTGTCCTCCTCAAAATAATTATATTATCTTTGTACTAGTTCTGTGATGATTTTGAATAAGCAAATGCTATTAACGCTTCTCTTACATGATCATTGTTGAAGGCCGTAGTTATATTTGATGTTATATTTCTTATTTCTTTTTTGTGGTCTGTATTTAGATTAAAAAAGCATTTTAATAATTTGTTCTCTAATTCTTTAGTGTGTGAGTTTTCATTGCGCATCTTCTCTAATATCGTACGAAACTCAATCATTCTTTGAATATCTGCATTAACTAATGGTTTGTCTACTTCAGTATGCATTTTTTCCTCCACAATAATTCTATATCTAGTAATATGTTTTAACTGAACAATATTGCTGCATAACTTACTGAATTCTTATATGACGATTCTTCATCTAAGTCTGCACTGGTATAATATTGCAACAACTCTACCTTAGCATGTTTTAGAGTTTTGAGCAGGACTGCTATTGGAAACGCGCCGCACACTGTTCCTTGGGTCTCGTCTATATATTCAAGGAATGCATCAGCATTAAGATTCTTGATAAATTCTATAAATTTTCCATCCATCTCATAAAGTTTTTTCTTTACGTCTGTACTGAACGGTACATAATGATAGCCGTGCCCATAATGTGTAAAGTCGCTGCTGATTATTATGACAACTTTTTTTCCACACTCTAATATTGTCTCTTTCAAGTCTAATCCAAGTTTAATATAATCTATCTCATGGATTATTATTGGAACTATTTTTAATCCATTCCCATGCACATTTTCTATGCTGTCTTTTGTAGCGAATTGCAAGAATGGTATTTGAACTTCAATGCTGTGCTCTCCTGCATGCGCTTCCTCATCAATCTTTAACTCATCATTTTTTTCAAGGAGAGACTTGGCGAATTCTTGGTCAACCCTTACTATTCCAAAGGGTGTTTCATAGCCTTGCATACTTATTGCATTACCACTACCGGAATGATTCGGACCTATTATAATATATATGTCCGCAAATTCTGATTCTGCGATGGCTTTGTATGCCCACGCGGCGCAGGGTCCAGAATATTGGTAACCTGCATGCGGTGTAATAATTGCTTGAATCTTACCGGAGCGCTTTGATAATGGCAATGCTCCAGGACCATTCTTATCTTCAAAACATTCTCTAATCTGTTTATCAAGTTCCTGCTCATTGCGTTCATAGAATTGTCCTGCGAAAACAGCTTTTCGAGTCATATACATCACCACTCTATAGATATGTCAAAGATTTATATGTTTTATGGTTGTGTTATTTCTATGCACTATATATATTTATATCTGTTAAATGTGCGTTTATATCTATTAATATTATAAATAATGTAATAAAATATTTAAATACACTTAACGCGGGGCTATTGTGAGGCTATTGTGAAGAAGAATACTATTATATTAATATTAGCAGTATTGACTATTGTCAGCGTTTCATTAAGTATTTACTTTATTACATATAATAAAATATTAGCAAGTCAAAGTATATTGCAACGTGCATGTAATCCAGATACGGGAACCCTTGATTATCAATTATTATCTCCAGATATTGCATGGCTGAGCGCTAATGATTTCTTAGTTAGGCAGCAGCAGACCACAACCAGCTATGCCGACCTAAAAAATAGTGTTTCTATAGTTTTGAAGAACACTCAGGGACATTATGCATTTTACTTTGAGGATTTGACGACTGGCGCGTGGGTAGGAATAAATGAAAATGAACAGTTCATGCCATTAAGTTTGTTCAAGGTTCCGATTATGATTGCGACATTAAAGGAGGTAGAATTAGGAGAAGCATCTTTGGACCAACAGGTTGTCTTAGACAAGTTGGATATAGACAATAAATCAGGAACATTATGGAAGAACGGCCCAGGATATAGAATCACAGTAAAGGATTTATTGATTGAGTTGATACAGCATTCAGATAATACTGCATCGAATGCATTGACGCGACATGTCATATCCAATGAAATAATGTTCGATTCTGTCGTCGCCATGGGATTACCAGCACCTACATTGAATGATACTAGAGTAACACCAAAACAATATGCCGGCATGCTTCGCGGCTTATATTTCTCAAATTATTTGAGAAGGCCATTTTCAGAGCTTGCTCTTACGCTGATGTTGAATACTGATTTCAATTCACAGATTCCCGCAGGGCTTCCAGAGAGTATAAAAGTTGCTCATAAAGTAGGATTCTATGTTTGGGAAGGATATTATCATGATTGCGGTATAGTATATGTTCCGAAAAAGCCTTATATGTTATGTGTGATGAGTATGAATAGCAATGCTGAAGAGGCCGATAGAATTATAAGTCAGTTGTCTAAAATAGTTTATGCTTCTGTGACCGCAAATAACGCGACCATGTATAATTCGTAATCTTTAAATATATGATTCTAGAATGCTTATTTGTGTTGTTGAGGGTGATTATATGGAAAAGATTTTGCCGTTAGCGGCTATGGAAAGGATTCTGAAGAAAGGCTCTCCTGATATACGTGTGAGCGATCCTGCAAAGGAAGTGTTGCGTGAATATTTAGAAGAGAAAGGAGTGGAATTGGCTAAGGTGGCAGCAGAATTTTCAGCACATGCAGGTAGAAAGACGATAAAAGCAGAGGATGTAAGGCTTGCTGCGAAGAAACATTGAATCAATTGAATCCTGAGGTTTTCAAAATGCACGATTTAAATCATAAAAAATTAGTCATAGCTGTCAGCGGAACTCTTTGCTCCGGCAAAGGATTAGTTGCACAAATATTGAAATCTAAAGGATGCGATACGGATACGTTCAGTTCGATAATAAAAGATGAATTAATATCAAAAAATATTGAAGTAAATAGAAAAAATCTGCAGGACGAAGGTAATAGATTACGAAAAGAATTTGGTGGAAAAGTTCTAGCTGAAAGATTATTATTAAAATATAAGGATAGTCCTAAACCTTTAGTTATAGATGGTCTAAGAAATGTCGGAGAGATAGAATATTTGAAGAAGCATTCCAACTTTTTTTTAATAGGTGTTGATGCTCCTATAGAAACAAGATATAAATTTACGCAGAGAAGAAGGGGTGAAAAAGATGGAGTTGATTATGATGCATTTGTGGCTCTAGATAACAGAGATAGAGGAGTCAATGAACCTGCAAATGGTCAGCAAGTCGGAATGTGCTTAACACATGCAGATTTCTTAATATATAATGATGAAGAATTTATACATTTGGAAAATTCGAAATTCTATAAACAAGTTCTAGAGATATATGAAGAGATAATGAAGAAGAATTAAATTAATTTTCTATTTTATTTTTCGTCCTGTATGCATTCCATCCATCTATTATTTCTTGTCCTTTAGAATTTACCAATGCAGCATAACCTTTGCCTGGCTCGTCTGAGCCTGCCCAATCAACCCATTCTGAAAGCATTCCTAATTTTTTTGGATCTACACTTGAGTCTCGGCTTAGACCTCCATAAGTCGGTCTTGTAAAAGCGAGTATTTCTTCGATGTTGGATTTTACTCTTAAGAATAATTTTTGGTCATCGTCTTTATCTTCATCGTTTTTATAGACTTCTTTTATATGAGAATAATTTTGGTTGAAAAAAAGTTCTGTAAAATTTATCAACTCAATCTTTTCGATTGATTCCATTATAGCTTTAGTTACTTCTTTGGTTACGATTTCGTTTAATGCTTTATTAGTCTGCATATAGAGAGGATAAAATTAAGATTTATAAATATTACTGTTAAGTAGTAAACTTATCTCTATTCTTCCCATTCTTTATCAAAGATTTCTTTCAAACTTTTAGATTTCTTAGGACCAATCAAGTCAACATCTTGCAATTCCTTCTCGCTGGCGTTCACGATATTCTTTACGCTCTTGAAATGCTTCAATAATGGTCTGGCTCCGCCCATACCAATATTCGGAAGCGCAGAAACGAAGTATTCCTGTTGCTCTTTGACTGTTTCAGGCTTTTTATAATGATGTTGAATGTCATTCTTATCTTCTGCCTGCTCGCGTTTTGCAATACTTATCAAATACTCTGCAGTATCTTTGGAATTTTTAGTCTGTATGATAGGAATTCCATATGAAACGGTGATTGTTGCAATCATCCCGCGAATACTGTTAGGATGAACTTTTCTTACACTATAAATATCTTCAATGCCTTCGATAATTATTATAGGTTTTTCATATTTTGTTAATTCCTTGAGCTGGCCCAGCAACCTGCCGTCGAGAATTGAATCAACAAAATCAGGAACAGTTTTATATTCGACGGCAACTCTTCCGCTCAATAAAAAATCTCCTATTGAAAGTTTTTCAAGACTTAAGTCAACTTTATCAAGTAATTCTTTCAACACATTGCTTCCTTTCTCACGATAATCAGCAATAATTTTTGTCTTAGTGTTTTGATCTTGTATATTTTTCTCTTGAGGAGATTCTTGATACTCCATTAATGTCTTTGCACCTTTTGTGTTTGTGTTGTTGTTATCAGTGGAGGAGTCTCCGTTGTTTATGCCGTTATTGAAGTTTTTAGTCATATTATTGATAGTCCTATACATCATCTTTTCTTTATTTCTGGCCACGTGATAATATACTTCATCGACAGTATCTTTCGTGATGAGCATTATTATTCTTCCATCCTCGAGACGACCTGTACGTCCTGAACGCTGAATCTTCCTGATGGCGCTGGGAACGGGTTCGTAAAATATCACTAAATCAACTTGCGGAATATCTAATCCTTCTTCGCCGACACTGCTTGATACTAAGACGTTAAAGTCAGAGTTTGAGAATTCTTCGATCATCTCCTTCTGTTTCTTCTGAGTTAAACCTGTATCTTTCTTTTTTGCCTGCCCAACGAATAATTTAGTCTTGAAGCCCATACTTACTAATTCTTTAGTAATCTTGCTTCCACTATCGCGATATTGCGAGAATATGATTATTTTTTTAGAAAGATTTTCAGGATTTTCAGGGTTAAGCTCTTCGGTAATAATTTTTTTTAATTCCTCAAATTTTGGATGCTCGAATTTTCCAACTATCTTCTCAACTTTAATATATGCGCTTCTGAAATTTATATCTTTGACGAGATTTACTGTGGCTTTGACTTTTCCACTTCTTGCTTCATACTGCAATTTTTCCATGTATTCTTTTAATGGTCCTACTCCTTGCGTCTCTATTAATTCTATCGCATGATGAATCTTGATGACTTCAGCAAGAAGGCTTACAGCTCTCATAGTCTCGAAGTCTCTTTCACCTTGGGCCATCTTTGCATGGATTGCTGCCTGCATCCCTAAAATGTTCTTCTTAGAATACTTAACTCCTTCGACAGTAAATCCAAGGTTTTTTAGTTCAGAGAATTTAGATTTATATGCTAAGTCAAGATATTTTTTAATCTCTAAAAATTCATCAGGCAGGTCTACGAAAACTTTCTTTATGTCAACATCTTTAACATATGGTGCAACATCCTCGTCGGTTGTGTTCCTGATTTCAATTTTTTCAATGAATAGATTAGCGCAAACTCCATTAACAGTTTCTTGGTCTGTGCCCGGACTTGCTGTTAATGCTAAGATTCTTGGATGCAGAGCTTTTTTCATATATTGCTTGGCGACGAAATTATAAGAATATTCGCCTGTAGCTCTATGTGATTCATCGAATCCAATCAATGATACATCGCTCAGATTGATTTTATTTGAAAGAATATCATTCTCTAATCCTTGCGGGGTGGAAAATATTATTTGCGCAGACTTCCATAATTCTGCACGGGTTTCAGGACTGACAAATCCTGTGAACATGACCATCTTATCTTTTTCAATGTTAAAATGTTTTTCAAAGACTTGAGAATATTGCTCGATTAATGGTCTTGTCGGCCCCAACAGCAGGATTTTACTTTTTGGATACAAGTTAAGTCTATATGCCGCCATCATCAGAAATATTGCAGTCTTGCCGACTCCAGTCGGAAGTACGACTAGAGTGTTGTTTTTTGTACATGTGTTGAAGATGGATTCCTGATATAATCTAGGAGTAAAATCCTTTAGATAATTTATGACCTTATCCTTTTCTTGCTTCATATAATCCTCAACAATTGTATCAACTAGAATAGAGTCCATATATAAAACGTTTATTGATTTATTTAAATAGGCTGCGAGTATCTGTCTTGTGAGTCTTGTGTGGAGAGTGAGCGAGAGTATATGGCTTATTATATTATAGTCCCGCCCATTAACACAGCACATGTTTGAAAGTTTATGGACAAATAGGAGAATGTAATACATACAACGTAAGTTCGAATTTATTTGCTATTGTTTGAAATACCTAATACTTGGAATGGTGCACCATGATAACCATTCTCTAATCTTATTTGGTCTATCCATAAGTAACGCATTTTTGGATCATCTCCAAAAGGATATCCGTCAACCCAATTTTGGTTAATCCTAATCCGAGATATTTTTGTATCATTATTGTAGGTATTATCTATTAAATTATCAAATACAATGGGATCTTTATTAAAATGTCTTGAATGTGCATTTAATTTCATTGAAGCTACTTTTGCCATTTTCTGTGCTCCTTCTTCACCATATCTGGCAATTATGTAAGGATTTTTTTCAAATTCTAATATGGTTTGCGATCCTTTCTTAAATCCATAAGGAACAAATTTTACTGTAGGATCATTTTCGTGTAGTCTACTAATTAATGATTTTTTATCCATGAATAAATTACCATTAACTATTTTAGGATTGTGATCTATAATTACTCCATTATATATTTCTGCTAAGGATTTTTCTTTTGATTCTGGTAAAAGAAGTTGTCCTCTGAATTCTAAAAAGTCTTCACCGACATATTCAAACCAAACATCGTTTTTTCGGATTGTGTTATCAAACTCTTCCGGTTTCTCAGAAATAGAATACAACCACGAAGCCATTTCTATGGAATTTGCTCCTCGTAAATTTTCTTTATTCATCTCATCTATAGTGTTTTCAAGATGATACTCTCTAAAAGACGGATATCTAACTAGTAAATTTGTTTGAGGAATTTTCTCTAGTATAGGATTCATACTCACAGAAACATTTTAGGATTTATAAATATTATTGTTATTTAATAGTGGTGAATTAATTTCAGAAAGTGTGAACATCACAGACAACACTCAAAAATGTTGTCCATGAATATTCAGACAAATGTACCTAGTCCCGTCCAGATGCGAACGACGACTTTTATTGATGAGAAAATCGATGTTTTTTCTAAAACGTTCAATTGAACAACAATATCCAAATCACAAGGATTAACACTCATCCCTTGTAATTGCATGTATAAATTTTGAATCAATCATAAATTAAAACTAATTCTATTCTTTAAGAATTTTATTCTGATAAGCACAATAGACTTGGTTTAAAGAAAAGTTTATAATTGTAAAAGCATTCCCTTTTGTTAAGCACAGATTTAGGGTAAATATTAGAGTCTAAAAAATTTATAATTATTATTTGATATACTTGGTGCGTAGTCGATGATTTTTGAGGTTCTCATGAAAGAAAAATCTTCGTGGATTCTGTATATGGCGACATTTCCTCCAAGGGAATGCGGAATTGCTACATTTACAAAAGATTTAGTGACAGCTATAGATAAAAAATTTGCGCCTTCAATAAAATCTAAAATCATTGCAATGAATAATGATGTATCTAATATCTATAATTATCCGAAAAGTGTAATATTAGAAATAAGTCACTCAGATATACAAGAATACATTGCTGCGGCAAAAAAAATAAATGAAATTGAGAAAATAAAATTAGTCAGTATACAACACGAATTTGGAATATATGGTGGTGATTATGGTTGTTACCTAATAGATTTTCTTGAGATATTAACAAAACCTGTTGTTGTAACTTTTCATTCCGTTCTGCCACATCCTAATGAGCATTTACGAAAAGTCGTAGAATCAATAGGTCAGAGATGCTCTGGCATAGTAGTTATGACAAAGACCGGAGTAGATATCTTACGTAATGACTATGATTTGGCTGTTCCAATCGAAGTCATACCTCACGGAATACCATTGATACCTTTTGTTTCTAGTGCAAAAGAAAAAGCGGTTATGGGATATAAAAATAAGATTATACTCTCTTCTTTTGGGATGATCAATGCTGGCAAAGGTTATGAATATGTTCTTGACGCATTGCCTGAAGTGATAGACAAATTTCCTAACCTTTTATACCTTATTATCGGCGAAACTCATCCAGCTGTTAGAATGGAAGAAGGTGAACAATATAGAAATTATCTTGAGAGCAAAGTAAAAGAACTCGGAATACAAAAACATGTTAAATTTTATAATAAATATGTAAAACTTAGTGAGATAATAAAATATCTCCAGGCAACAGATGTGTTTGTTTGTTCAAACATAGATCCTAATCAAATAACAAGTGGAACTCTTGCATATGCTGTCGGAGCTGGCAGAGCTGTTGTATCAACACCTTTTCTACATGCAAGAGATTTTATCACTCCTGATATAGGCATATTAGCAGAATTTTCAAATTCGAGTTCCTTTAGGGATGCATTGATTAAGATTTTGTCTGACTCGGACTACAAGAAAAAATTAGAGGAGAAGGCATATTCGTATACAAGACATATGACTTGGCCTAATACTGCATCATCGTATATGACGCTTTTCCATAATTATATGGACCCTGCCAAGAAATCTGATTATGCATTACCAAAAATAACATCAGATAATCTAACAAAGCTTTCAGATGATTCTGGAATGATGCGCTTTGCAAATAACACTAAACTAGATATAATTTCAGGGCATACCTTAGACGATATATGCACGAACAATAATAGTTAGTTGTATATATCTTGAACTATCTAATTCTGAAGCAACTAAAACATATAAAAATATATTTGGATTTCATAAAATATATGCAGCCTGCCCAGACTATAACTATTGATATTTATCTGTGCTCTTTTAGCCTTTGAAATTTCACTTCTCCTTAAGATATATAAATACATGTGCGTTTCTAGGCACTACTAATGAGGATTTTTTTACGCAAACATTGCCACACTCGTATAGATTATGGAATTTATTGGTTTCCGAGTTATTTGTAATGAATATGTTAATCTATAACTCGTTAGGTGGCAATAATGTTTGTATTGTGATTTTAACACTAACTTTTTATACTTATTATGACGGTGATATTAATGGTGAATAAAGTGTACGATTTGTTGATTGTTGGAGGAGGGATTGCTGGCATGACAGCAGCGATCTATGCAGCAAGAAAGGAGATGAAGTTTGCAATCATCAGCCCAGAATTCGGTGGAGAGATAGTCAATACGCCGACTGTGGAGAATTGGCCTGGAATTAAATCTATCAAAGGAAAAGAACTTGCGAACTCGTATTTTGAGCACATGAAAAGTCTTGGTGCAGAAATAATAGAAGACGCAGTTACTGCTGTTAAATACGATAAACATTTCTGGGTCACAACATATGGCGGAGTGTATGAATCAAAGACTTTGATATGGGCGACGGGGTCGAGATATAAAGAGTTAGGAGTTCCTGGCGAAGGAGAATTGAGAAGCAGAGGAGTAACATATTGTTCAGTATGTGATGGTCCACTGTTCAAAAATAAGACCGTAGCAATCGTTGGTGCAGGAAATAATGGACTTACATCAGCGATATACATGTCAAACATTGCGAAGAAAGTTTACATACTAAATAGAAGCGAAAGAATTCGCGGCGATCCAATATTATTAGATTCGTTAAAATCTCGTCATAATGTCGAGATAATTAACAATGCGAAAGTCAAATCAATCAACGGCCAAAAGGAAGTGCATTCAATAACATTAGAGAATGGTCAAGAAGTAGAGTTGAATGGTATAATCATAAATATAGGATATACTCCAATCACTGAACCATTAAAGGATATTGTAGAGCTTAACAACTATGGATATGTAGATGTTGACTGGAAATGTATGTCTAAGACTGAAGGATTGTTTGCTGCAGGCGACGTAGTATTTAATCCATATAAACAATTAGTTATATCAGCTTCAGATGGTGCGAAGGCAGCATTAGGAGCATATGATTACATATCATCGAAGAAGTGATTTCTTATTGAGATTTTTTTATTGAGATAATATCTAATTGTATTCATTATATAGTAATAAATAATAGTAATATTTTTAAATGAATATTCAATCGTTGTTCTAGATGAAAGAATCCGATATTGAACTCATTGCCGCTGGTGCAGATTCCACAGTATGTTTATTTAAAGAAAAAAATATAGTGTTAAAAATCTATGATAGACTTATAGCTGAATTAGATTGGGGAGCATGTCCAGAAAAAGCGTTGGATTTGATAAAAATATATGCTGAGGATACCCTCAATGTCGCAACGATTATCGATTCAGAATGGACAAATGTGCCACAAAAGGACTGCGAGATAGTTTTGGGCAAAAAGACATATTCTATAAATTTTACTATACTTCCTCAGGGAGAACCTGAATTAGTTCCAAGGTTTCTGTCAGGAGAGAATTTCAGAGATGAAATAAAAATGTTTGAGAAATATGCTGCATCAATCGGTCAAAGATTTGTGGCAGATCCAAACATACAGGATATACTCTATAGCAGGAAAGAGTTCAATCCAATCTTTGATTCGATAAGATATCAGCCAGTAGAAGAGAAATCCAAAATAGATAATGTTAAATCGCTTCTTACAGAGATCATAGGCTCTAAATCAGTACTGATAAAGTTTGATGGGTTTAATATTTCAGGCTGTAACATCAAACCTATAATCAATGAGAAAGAGATGATCCTAAATCTGGTAATCACGGACTTGTCAAATGATCTTATATTCAGTTATGAAAGCTATCTTGAAGATAAATGCAATTATTTCATAGGGATATAGGCACGAATAACATATATATGCACGCATATAGATATTTCTTAACAAAACTTTAGCATTAACGAAACTTTTACAAAAACTTTTTATATCTAGGCGAAAGCCCCTTAACATGTATGATTTGATAATAGTAGGCGGAGGAATTGCTGGAATTACTGCAGCAATCTATGCAGCAAGAAAAGAAATGAAGTTTGCAATCATCTCTCCAGAATTCGGGGGGGAAATAGTCAATACTACATATGTAGAGAACTGGCCGGGAATAAAATCTATAGATGGAAAGAAACTTGCAGACTCGTATTTCGAACATATGAAAAGTCTCAATGTAGAAATTATTGAAGATATAGTCAAAGAAGTCAAGCATGATGGACATTTTATTATAAAGACACGTGAAAGTGTTTATGAATCTAAAACGTTGATTTGGGCGACTGGCTCAAGATATAGAGAACTCAACGTGCCGGGAGAAGAAAAGCTCAAAGGCAGAGGAGTAACTTACTGCTCGATATGCGATGGTCCGATATTCAAGAATAAAATAGTCGCAGTGATTGGTGCAGGCAATGTCGGATTGACTGCAGCTATATACATGTCAGAAATAGCGACTAAAGTATACTTGATAGAGAGTTCTGAAAAAATCAATGGCGATCCGATACTTGCAGACAGATTAAAATCTAGAGATAATGTTGAAATAATGCTTGGTGTAAAGCTTGAATCCATAAATGGTGAGAGAAGAGTTGCTTCAATCACATTAGAAGACGGCAGAGAGATACAATTGGATGGAGTGCTCATAAACATAGGATATAAACCTGTGACTGATCCAATAAAACATATTGTAGAATTGAACAGATATGGTTATCTTGAAGTAAATCCGAAGAATATGACGACACTTCCAGGATTGTTTGCAGCAGGCGACGTAGTGTTCAATCCATACAAGCAATTAGTTATATCGGCTTCAGACGGTGCGAAAGCAGCGCTTGGTGCGTATGATTATTTGTCGACGTTGAAATAATTCTAGAATTTATTATTGTCTATTTTTTCTTTTAGAATATAGTTACTATTATATGGTAATTAAAATAGTAATCTTTTTAAACTATTTGATTTATCTATATTAAATGGTTGTATCTCTTGATGATAGAAAATATTTTGGTACAGGATTAGATTCCGCAGTATATTTACTAAAAAATGAAAATCACATCATGAAAATATATTCTAAATTGATGAGTAAACTAGGACCAGATTCTTCTCTTAATGAATGTTTAGATATAATACAGCTTTATGCTTCGGATACTTTAAAGGCTCAAAAAATAGTGGAATCGAGATGGAGTAAAGCTCCAGAACATATAAGAAAAACAAATTTCAATGGAAATATTTATGACATTAAGGCGACTATCTTGCCGCAAGGAGAAGCTCAGATACGCAAAGAATATTCTCCTTTTACTTCACATATAGATACGCTAGTTCCAGAGGATTATGTGGTATCAGTAGGACAAAAATATATTTCTGCACCTAATCTTCTAAATCATTTTGAGAACGTATATGCTCGTTTTTCGTATGAATTTCTAAATGAGCGGGATACGACGTTATGTAGTGCTGTGGATTACTTAAACCAACTTATAACAGAAACAGTAGAGGTTCCTTTTAGGATAGTGCCTGAAAATGTCAAGATTATAATCGACGAGCCGGCAAAAAAAATCGATTTAATAGTTACTGATTTAGCCAGAAGTATTATTAATGATTATGCTATTCTCGTTTAACCAGAATAAATTTTTATAATATATTCTCAAGTATATTTAAATTCTATATCCATCTCAGAAATCTTATGATAAATCCTTTTTTCTTTCCAGATTGGCCACCATTCATATAAGATGTCGCTTATAGGCTTCCACATCGCGACC
>Ga0182027_10003693_pt1 | contig 24049 bp, 19 predicted proteins | sample 712E1DmetaG_FD_121300 | JGI IMG/M metagenome (GOLD analysis project Ga0182027, IMG submission 121300) | Permafrost microbial communities from Stordalen Mire, Sweden - 712E1D metaG (Illumina Assembly) | ecosystem: Environmental > Terrestrial > Soil > Wetlands > Permafrost | place: Sweden... | reverse complement strand
TGGGTCAGATCGATAGGGTCGGTCGTTGCTGTAGGGTCGGCCGGAGCTTGACGGTAGTAGGTCACGCCGCCCTCGTCGTTGGTGGCGCAGGCGAGTTGGGAAAGCGCGGCCGGCGCTCGCGGCGGGATCGGAATCACGATGGTGTCGTCCAGCGTGGCCGTGGCGCAGGCGGAGGGATCGGCCTCGGGCGGAATCGTCCCGGCCAAACCGCTCGTCAGGGCAGCGGCCGCGGAGAAGCCACCCGCGGACAGGATGGAGAAACTCTTGGGCGGATCCGCGCAGCCCAAGCGGGGATAGAAGGCCACGCTCCGCAAGGCGCTGAAATCACCTTCGAGAAACGCCACCCGCCGGTCGGGCTGGGTCATGGAAATGAAGCTGGCGCCGTACACCGCGTCCGGCGCGCCCCCGGCGTCGCCAATGGAATCGCCCCCGCGGCGCTGGCGCTGCGGATGGCGAAAATCGAGCACGCCGTTGCCATTGCGGTCGTCATAGACGATCACGCTGGCGTAGGCGATGCGCGCGGTGATATCGCCCACCATCACGTCCGCGGCCGGCAAGGTGTAGAGATCGAAGGTCGCGGGCACGCCCGGCGTGATGGGGATATCCGCGGCGGCGCGATTCGGAACGAAACCGAAGCTTTCCCGGCACCCGGCCGCGATCACAGCCGCGGCCTCGGGCGATTCCGGCGGCAGCACGCAGAACGGCTCGGGCAGCCACTGCAGCCCCCACACCAGCGCTGCGCGGAGCTGGGGCGACCCAGCGCCCGCGTCCACGCCACCCGCGTCCACGTCGCCCGCGTCCACGCCACCCGCGTCCACGTCGCCCGCGTCCACGTCGCTCGCGTCCACGTCGCCCGCGTCCACGGGCCAGGACACCGCGATGGTGCCCGTGACCAGAACGTGAATCTGCTGCAACGGCTTGGCCGGCGTACTTAGCCCCACGGGCTTGCCACATGCCGTGAGCACGAACCCGGCGGAGGCAACGCGAATCCAGGTCTTCATGGCTGCCATAACACCCCCAGTGCGCTCGACCAGCCATAGCGAGCCGAGCCGTCGAGCAGATGCAAGGTCGGCCCGCCGGACAGGCTCATGCCCCAGGCGTGCCAGACGCGCAGAAAAACCACACCTTCGAGATCCGCGGCGGGCAGCAGGTACCACTTGGTGGTTTCGAGCGCGCTGCCGGTCAACCCGGCCCGGCTGCCTTGCGAAGCCGTGACGTTCTCGTAGACCGCGGTCGCGCCCACGCCGAGGCGCAGGCCGAACGAACCACGGCCAGCGTTGTGCTGGATGAGTCCACAAAGGCGCAGCCGGATGTCGTCGTTGCGAACCGTATCGATCAGCGTGTACTCGGTGGCGGTCGACCACGAGGCGCGTGCGCCCCAGGCCAGCCAGCCGCTCGCCGTGGCCGCGCGGAAATACCCCATGCCCACGCCCGCGCTCATCCCCGTTTGCAGCGCCGCCGGCAGCGCCAGCACCAGCTGTCCGTCAAGTGTGCTCTTCGGGATCTGGCTTTCCGTGACCAGGTCTTGCGCGCGCGCCGGCGAAGTCAGCAGCACGCTGGCCGATAGACATGCGAGCACGGCCTTCCACCCGAGATGTCTCGATGCGCGCGTGCAGGAAGGGATCGGCCACAACATGAGGGAGCGAATTTTCGGATCCAGGATGATTGGAACCTAGCAACAGAAGTTACTTTGCGCTGCCAGGAAAGAAAGTTAGCTGCGAATTCCGCAATTCAGGAGCTGGAGACTGCCATTCTTTCGCAACCGAAGCTGCTCATCGGCCTTTTGCTCGCAAAGCCGAGGACGAAGCCGCTCGGAAGAGCGGCTGAACCATCGTGATCTCGGGTGTGGGCGTGAAGCCAATGCCACCCGCGCCGCTGCGATGGAGGTGCCGGTGCCGCACGCAATCCTTTCCGTCTTGTTTGGCCGCGTAGACCAGCTTGTCGGCCTGCTGGATCAATCGATCGAGCGTGGTCAGCGGCCCGTCGATGGTCACCGCCCCGATGCTGAAGGTCGCGGACCAGCGGCCGCGCATGGCCCCGCGAAGCGCGGTCATGAGCTTTTCCAAGACCAATTCCGCGGCCTCGTCGACAGCCTCGGGCAGGAGCAAGACGAATTCATCGCCGCCATAGCGGGCGACGACATCGAAGGCGCGCAGGTTGCGCTTCAGCGTCTGCGCGACCTCCACCAGCAGCCGGTCGCCGTCGTCGTGGCCGCCCTCGTCGTTGACCTTCTTGAAGTCGTCGATATCCAGATAGGCGAGCGAAAGCGACCGCTGGTAGCGCTCGGCGCGGGCGAGTTCGAGCGTGGCCGTCTCGACAAAAGCTCGTCGGTTGAGAAGACCCGTCAACGGATCGGTCCGCGCCAATGTCGCCCAGTGCTCGGTCGTCGTTCGCAGCCGGGACAGAATGAGGGCGACCACCACGAAGAAGCCGAGTTCGACAACCCCATTCCAATAGGGCGTGAATGAATGCCACCAATGCGATGATGGCTGGGGAACTAGCCAGAGATCTTGAAGCCTGACCACGGCCGACAGAGCGGAAAGAAGCAACCCCGCACGCAAACTGACAAACCAGGTCGCGAGCGCGACGGGTGCCAAATACAATGGCGCGATGGAGGCCTCGGCGCCCGTGATGTAGTCGATGGCCCCAATCAACAAGACCGCTGCAATGGCCCCGGCAATCACGCGCAGCTGGCGTGTGCTATCCGAGGGATCGTTCACGACACAACTCCTAGCATCTCGCTGACCGTCTTGCGCAAGGTGGAGACTGCGATGGGTTTGCGCAGAAGCTTGGCATTCCCCAGACGTTCGACCATGGCCGGAAGGTCCGGCCGCGAGAGACCGCTGACGAAGAGAACTGGGGCTTGGATTTCGGCCGCGCGCGCCGAGCGAATCACGGCGAGCCCCTCCATCCAGGGCATATCGATGTCGGTCACGATGAGGTCGAACGGTCCTTGTTCCGCGAGCAACACCACCAGTTCTGCGCCGCTGGCGGCTTTGTGAACTTCGACGCCCGGGCTGCGCAGGATCTCGCCCAGAAGTTCAAGCGCCTCTGGATCGTCATCGGCAATCGCGACCCGAGTGACGATCGGATCGATCTGCGTCGTCTGCAAAGGGTTTGGAGTGCTCGTTCCACGGACAGCTTGCTCGTTCGTCATATCGAACCTCGTTCTCGATGTTTGCGACCACCGATTTGCATCGTCCGTGCCGCGGCTGATCTCCTCGCGATTCACGGAACCATTGGACTTCTGCGCCGCTCTGGATGATTCATGCCTCTCTTCGCGACCCAACGCTGCGACATCCTGCCGCTGCTTGCCCGACAAGTTGCCGCGCAACCACGGTCCAGCGGGAGTGCGGATGCCGCAGATCGCGGCTGCGGAAATCGCTCTTCTAGTGCCGTCCACCAGAAGATCGGCCATCAGTTGGCGGACGAGGCGCACCGTCCGGCAAGGCGCGACGAGGGCGCATACGTGACGTATGTAACCGAGGAGCAACGCAGCCGGATGGGATGGATCGTCTGCCAAATGCTGGTTGAAATTCTGGCGGACGGCACTAGTTCGCTCGACGCGTTTCAAGTTTCCGGCACGATTGCCCAAAGGTTCTCGCGGCGGTCCTGTATTGCCACGCATGTCTCCTGGCTTTGAAGGTGCTGTTGCTGTTCGCGGGGGCGGCCGAGAGCTTGAACAGGTCGTCATACAGGTGGCGGAGCGCCATGGCGGACCAGCGAACGAGGCGATCTGATGCGACTTTTGCCATCTTGGGTAGCTTTCCGAGTTTGCGCACACAAAACTGTGCACCTTTAGTGCCAGCACAAAATGCCGTCATCGTCCCTTGAAAGACTGCGAAGGTGCGTCTCCCTGTCGCACAGGGTGCGGCAGATTGTCGCTCCCGAAATTACTCCAGATGGAATTCGCCTTCGGCCAGGATCTTTTCGGACTTGCCTTGTCCCTGAACGACGCGCAGCAAGTAGCTGTGGGACGGCGCAAATCCCTGTTCAGGCGAAAGCTGAAACCGCATGCCCAGGCTCTTGCCTGGCTGCATGTTCACATCCCACACCGCCAAGGCTTGATGATTCGCCACAGCCTCGGGGTTTTCGCCGTCGATGACGGCCACGATAATTGGGCTGTCCGTCGAGCGGCTCTTGAAATCCGCGACCATCTCGATCTGCCAGGGCTGATTGGGCAATAGCTTGTGTAGCGCACCAACGCCCGCCACCTGCGCTCCACGCGCCATGACGGTGATGAAAGACGCGTCCTCCCTCATCTCGACGCCTTCCGAGGTGCTACTACCACCAGGCGAAAGGCACACCGAACCAGGATGGGAGCATTCCCGTCGCTGTTTGGCGGACACGAGAAAGACCTCCGGAGCGTTGTCATCAGCTTCGATGCCGGGAATGTCCCAAGCCTGCTCCTGCAAGCCACTCTGGGACCGTAGCAGCGCAATCAGGATGATTTGAGTCAACATGGGCAGCCTCCTTTCGGACTGAATCAAGGAGTGAGCAATCGCGGTGCCAAGGGTCGAATGGCCAGCCTGTCGTGGTCCGTCGTGCTCGCGTGACAGAAAGTCCTCGTCCCGTGCACAAGGCTGCCCGACTCGTGGCGAGGAGTGGCTCCAGGTCGCGGCACGGCCGATGCAGAGGTTTTGCCAGGTGCCGTCCAAAGGAGATCTGCCATGACGAATGCTTCCGGAACTGGTGAGTTGCTACTGGGTGAGCTTGCAGCGCCGAATCCGCTGCCGATCTCGCGCATCGCCATTGCTGACGACGACCCCGAAAGTCTGGAAATACTGCGGCTAGCCCTGGAAAGCCCCACGACCGAGATCTACGAAGCGACCAACGGAGTGGAGTTGGTGCAGCTTCTCCTGCAGAACGATCCCTTCGACTTGGTCGTGACCGACGTCCTCATGCCTTGGATGGAAGGTCTTCAGGTTTTGCGCTCTGCCCGGGCGTCTGAAGTCATGACGCCCGTCCTGGTCATTACCGGTCTCGATCGCCCAGACATTCAAGCCACGGTCGATGGTCTCGGGAACGCGCAGCTGCTGCACAAGCCGTTCGGGATCCCGGAGTTGCGCGCCGCCGTCACCGCGCTGATGAGCCGGCAACTCCTTTCATGACCGCGGCGAATACGGGCACCTGCCCGCCCTTACCGCGAATCGTCGTCCTTGCCCGCCTCGCGCGAAGCGAGCCGCTGGATGGTTCGGCGATCGATGCCAAGAATACCGGCCGCGGAGGTCTTGTTTTGACCCGTGTGATCGAGCACGCGTTCGATATAGCGACGCTGCAACTCCTCGAGGGTCGGCCAGTCGTTGTCAATCGAAGCCAGCCCGCTTGCCTGCGCGCTCGCGGTAAGCGGCGGAAGGTCACCGGGCAAGATCACCCCGCGCTGGGACATGGCAACCGCGCGGGCGAGCGCGTTCTCGAGTTCTCTGACATTGCCGGGCCAGGCGTACCCGCGAATCAGGTACATCGCCTCTTCGCTGATATGCGGCTCGGCGCGGCCCAGAAGCGCGGCATGCCGGCTGGCCAGGTGAAGGGTCAGGGAGATGATGTCATCGCCCCGCTCGCGCAGCGGCGGTACGTGCAAAGACACGACATTGAGGCGATACGCCAGATCCTTGCGCAGCCGACCCGCGGTAACTTCGGCGGCGAGCTCGCGATTGGTCGCGGAAATCACCCGAACGTTGACCTTGATCGCGGTCGAGCCGCCGACCCGCCGCACCTCGCTTTCCTGAAGCACGCGCAGAAGCTCACCCTGCATCTTGGCCGGAACGTCGCCGACCTCATCGAGGAAGATGGTGCCACCCTCGGCGGTTTCGAACAGACCCTTGTGGGGCGCACTCGCGCCCGTGAACGCACCCTTCTCGTGACCAAACAGCTCGCTTTCCAGCAACCCCTCGGCCAGCGACGCGCAGTTGAACGCAACAAAAGGATGGCTGGCGCGGCGGCTGCGTTCGTGAATGGTGCGAGCGACCAGCTCCTTGCCCGACCCACTCTCGCCGGTGATCAGCACCGTGGCATCGGTGGGCGCGACGTGGGCAATCTCTTTATAAAGTTCGAGCATGGGTGGGCAGGTCCCGACGAGGATCTTGTGCCCGGCGATGGCGGAACGAAGCGAACGGTTCTCCTTGGCCAGCCGCCGCCGCTCCAGGGCGCGCGCGACGGTCGCACGCAACGCCACGATATCGACCGGTTTGGCCAGGTAGTCCGCCGCCCCGCTGGCGATGGCGTCCATCGCTGCGCCTGGCTCGGCATAGGCCGTAATCAAAACCACAGGCGTGTCGGGAAATTCCTTGGTGACCGCTTCCAGAACCTCCAGGCCGCTGGCCCGGGTCATCTGGATGTCGCTAAGCACGAGGTCAAACGCGCCTTCGTGAAGTCGTCTCAAGGCCTCGTGACCGTCGCTCACGGTCACCACCTCATAGTTCTCGCCTCGAAGCACGGTGGCCAGAAGCTCAAGGGTCAGGTCATCGTCTTCAGCGATCAAAATCCGGGCGGGCAAAGCCACGTCCGTAAGACTATCATGGAGGCTGAGTGACGCCGATAAGACTTCGATGGAAGGACTCCTTGAGTCGTGAGAAGACGAAACCTGGCACACTCTCTGCCTGGCCCGTGGGGGTAGGCCTTGGTTTGGTGGCGCTGCTCATCGTCGGGATGATCGGACTCGACGTCTATTTCGCGGAGGAAGAGGCGCGCCAGACCACCTCCATCCTCGAAAATGGACAGCGCTCGATTCTCTTGCTCAAGGACATCCTGCTCGACGTAAAACAGATCACTAGGACGAACGACGCCCACTCGATCGAGCGATGGAAGCAGGATATCGCGGAGGATTCTCGTCACTACGACCCGCTTGCGACCTACAAGGGGGAACGGGAAGAGTGGAATCACCTTCAGGATCTGCTGGCGCAATTGCCGGCCATCCCCGCTGACCACCCACAGTCAGCTCACGCCCTTGAGGATCGGATCGAGAAGTCGATCAATGACTTGGTGGCCATCAATACCATCGAAGGACAGGGCAACGCGGCGGCCATCCAGGCCGCGAACCGGCGGGCCATCTTGGGCAACGTCATCGTCGGCGGGATCGTGCTCGCGATCATGGCCATCATTTCGGGTTGGCTGCTACGCGTTCTCTCTCGCCAACGCCGGCTCGTCCTGGAGCGAGTCCAGTTTCTTGCCGAGCAGAATGCCGAGCTGGAGGCCTTTGCCGGGCGCGCGGCCCACGATCTACGCAGCCCGATGAATCCCATCCGCGGCTACACGGATCTCATTCTCGAATCCCCTGCGTTGCCGGAAAATGTCACGGCGATGGCGCAGCGAATTCGGCGGTCGGTCGATCGCATGGCGCGCGTGGTGGACGACATGCTTGCCCTGTCGGTTTCGGGACGTCCACCCGAGGGACGTTCGTCGACCGCCGTGGTCATCTCGCGCATCATCGAGGAGATGGGCGCGGAACTGCAAGGGGCCCTGCTGGTGACCAAGTTGAACGCAGGTCAGGTCGCCTGCGCCGAAGGGGTTTTGTCTCAAATCCTGCGCAACCTCATTGGCAATGCGATCAAGTTTCGCGCTCGATCTCGGGCGCTCGGCATCACGATTGAGACCCGCGACGTTGGCGCCATGGTTGAGATCGTCATCGAGGACAACGGTATCGGCATGGATCCCGAGAACGCGAAACATGCCTTCGAGCCGTTCTATCGCGGTCTGACCGACCGGGAAGTCCCTGGCCACGGCCTTGGCCTAGCCATCGTCGAGCGCACGACCCGAGCTCTCGGCGGAACCTGCGAACTGTGGTCGGTCCCGGATCGCAGCACGCGCATCGCCGTCCGGCTTCCGCGCGCGTGATCCGCCCCGACTGCGCGGGCCGGATTCTACGACATGTTGCCCAGCAACTCGCGAACGGCCTTGCGCACGTCAGACACCAAGATCGGTTTTCGCAAGAACTTGACGTTGCCAAGTCGATCGATCTCGGCCGGAAGGTCTGGACGCGATAGACCACTGATGAACAAGACTGGTGATTGAACCTCGGACCCGCGCGCCGACTTGATCGCGGCAATACCGTCCATCCACGGCATGTCGACATCGGTCACGATGAGGTCGAACGGCCCATGCTGGGAGAGCAGCACGACCAGTTCTGCGCCACTCGCCGCCTTGTAGATCGTTGTCGTGGGACCACGCAGGATCTCGCTGAGCAGATCCAGCGTCTCCGCATCGTCGTCAGCTATGGCAACCTTCGCAACCATCAAATTGTCCCACGAACGGTCAGAGCCTCGTCGTTCGCGAACGGCCTCTGGTTCATCCTATTGACTCCATTCTAGGCTAGAAGACCTCGAATGCTTCCAGCTAGTGCATGAGCAATGCCACTGCCAACGACTCTCTCGGCACTGCCCGGACCGTCGGTCCAACGAGTCATCGACAAGTCAACCTGGACTTCCTGCCGCACCCACCGCGGCGGTTTGTCGCGCTCAGATCCGTGGATCGCTAATCTGGGTAGCCGTCGCTTGCCCAGTTCTGCAACATCGCTTTGCCGTTTGGCCCCACGCCGTCTCCCCACGCAGCCGAAGGCGGCATCTTGCCATTTTGGATGCTGCGGATGAATCGACTGGCCTCTTGATAGGCTGCCGGCAAACTGTCCGGTGAAGTGTAGACATCGAGCCGGAAACTGGTTGGCGCGCCCCGCGTCGCAGGATAGCCGTGGCAAAGCAGACAGTGATCCGCGAGCAGGGGCTTGACGTCGATCTCGAACGTGGGATGGGCCGGCACAGTCGCGATGTCTGGCTTGCCAAACGAGCAAGCAGTCATGGCCAATGCCATTGCGACAAAACAGCCGGCGTATCTCTGAGTGGGTTTGTCTCTTTTCAACATCGGTTGGATCCTTCCGCGCGGTTCAAAAGAGCCAAGCCGTGCCAGCTATGGTCATAAATCCGAAGGTCGTCCAGCCCACGGCATCGTGAATTTGCGCCATCTGCTTGAGACCGCTCCCGTTGCCTGAATCTGCGGTGCGGGCGGTGATGAACCCCAGTACCACCTCGGCGACCATTCCCGCCGTCGCGCCGATGGCAGCGACGCGATGAAGGAGCCCGGTATCGAACTTGAGCGGCTTCTTGTATGGCTGGGGCGCCAAGAGGGCGTAGATCCCGGTCGCTGTGAACAAGCCCGCCGTCGAATAGACCAGTAGGCGATGGGGCATCATGTAGCTGCCCCTGCCGCTGCCCCCGCCGTAGAGGTCGTTGTAGTTCAGCTGACCGATGATGCAGCTCGCGGCCATGAACGCCCAGGTGCCGAGGCCAAGGAGTTGATGGGTTTCCAAGCGATGCCGGCGTTTCTTGGACAGGTCCGAGGCATTCGAGATCTTCTCTGCGGAATTGGCACCCAACGCCGCAGCATTTTCAGGTTCAAAGAAGTCGAAATCAAGTCCGGCGGGTTTGTCGGATGGCGCCGGAGCCGGCGCAGCGCTAGGCAATATTGGGCCAGGCAGTGCGGGCGGTAGACTTACTGATTGATCTTGCGATGGTGGCGTTTCCTCACCCGCGGGAGCGGGCGGCTGCGCTCTGCTTGCGACGGGTACCAAAAGAACACCGACAACGGCTGCGACGAAAAGCCAGCGCTGATGGACATGAGTCATTGTGGGCGAGGAGCCTAGCTGGCTTGAGATGAGATGCCAGAAAAAGGCATCTCGAAGATCTGGAGTACTGGCTCTTGATTGTATTGGCGTGCGTCTGGGCTTTGACACGGGCACCTTCTGTCGACAGACCACCAGCGGAAACTCCAGTCGCATGAATGAACCGCACCCGCGCCAGCGGAAGGCGCGACCGGGGGAGTTACCGTGAAGCACGGCCGCACCCATGCGACTGGAATTCCTGATGGTGAGTCTCTCGAAATGCTGTCTCGCCTCCAACGGGACACTGGACTGGTTGCAAGTCACATACCGGAATCCGGGTGTCCACTTTGCGCCGTTTTGGGCATTTTCACGTGCCGTGTTCGCAGCCGCCTGCTGCAGAATTTGCCTGCCGAGAAGGCCCCTTCGCGAATGCCAAAATGGCCGCTTAGGAAACGCTCCCCTCACGCCGATGAATTCATCAGGCCATCGGGCCCCGGGGGAATCACTTTTGGAGAACACAATGGACATCAACAGTATCGGCAGCAACTACGGTCTCGACGCGGTTAACACGACTCAGGCAGCGGCCACTCAATCGGCCAGCGGAGCCACCACAGCGGATTCGACCCAGCTCTCGCCCATGGCGAGCCTGCTTAATCAGCTTCAGCAATTACAGCAATCCGATCCGGACAAGTTCAAGTCCGTTATGTCGAGCATCGCGGACACGCTGAAAGCCGACGCGCAGAATGCGACCGGCCCACAGGCGCAGCGCCTGAACGCTCTGGCCGACAAGTTCAGCCAAGCGGCCCAGACGGGCCAGATGCCCGATCTGCAGCCCAAGGGAGGGCCGCAAGGCGCCTCGGGCCACCACCACCATCACCATCAAGTGCAGAGCTATCAGCAAGGCTCGGGCGCCGATGCGACTAGCCAGAAGCAACCGTCCTTCGATTTGGCGCAGATCATCCAAGCGGCGTTGCAGCAATCGAGCGAGTAGTTTCGCGACAACAAGCGCGCCTGCGGAACCACCATGCCTGCCACACCATGGGCATGGCGGTTCCCAGGGACCAGCACTTTCGGTAGTCACGTAGGTTGACGTAAGATTTTCAGACCCGATTCCGCGGCGTCGCACCCCAGTTCCGGCAGTAGCAATTTGCCGATCGACTGGAGGCTGCGATGGGACTCAGGAATCGGAACGTGACGGAAACTTTTCGGTGCGGGCATGGGGCTCTGCTGCTCCTTGGCGGCGCCTTGACCTTTCTTCAAGCCTGCGGTTCGACCGCTGGGCATTCAACTTCGACCGGAGGTGCGCCAGCTTCAGGGGGCATCACAGGTCCCGGCGGAAGCGTGACCGGCGGCGCGCCGGCCGTGACCGGCGGCGCCACGACACCCATCGGCGGCGGCTCGCCCGCCACGGGCGGCTCACCTGCCACGGGCGGGACGCCGCTTGGTGGCGGGTCGCCTGTGACCGGTGGCCGGCCCGCCACCGGCGGTTCGCCGGCCAGCGGCGGCTCGCCCGTCAGCGGCGGCTTGCCTCTCTCCGGAGGATCACCTGTCAGCGGCGGACAACCCGCCACCGGCGGCAAGGGCTCGGGCGGCACCGGCGGCGGGATCCCTGCCACTGGTGGTGTAGCGAGCACCGGTGGCATCATGGCGACCGGTGGAACAGCCCCCGCGTCGGCACGGACGAAGATCATGCTGAATGCCGGCTGGACCTTCAACAAGGGTGACGCGACCGGCGCCCAGGCGACCACGTTCAGCGACACCACGTGGACGAAAGTCAATCTGCCCCATGTCTTCGACACCCCCTACTATTCCCTGAAAAAGGGAATCTTCTGGTACATGGGAGTTGGCTGGTACCGCAAGCATTTCAATGTTCAGGCGGACTGGAAGACCTCCAAGAGAATTGTCCTGGAGTTTGAAGCAGCCTTCCAGGTGGCAGACGTCTATGTCAATGGAACATCGGTGGGACAACACAAGGGCGGATTCACCGGATTCTATTTCGACATCACCGATGTCGTCAGCGCGGGCGACAATGTCATCGCCGTGCGGGTCGACAACACGTGGAACGCTCAAATCGCCCCGCGCGGTGGCGACTGGCTATTCTTAGGGGGCATCCACAGGGACGTGTACCTTGTCGTGACCGATCCCCTGCACGTCACGTGGTATGGAACCTTCGTCACCACGCCACAGGTTTCAGCAACCTCGGCGACGGTCGAGGTCAAGACGGAAATCAAGAACGAGAACGCAACGGCGGCAAACTGTACCGTGACGACAACCATTGTCGATGCCAGCAATGCCACGGTGGCAACCATGACCGGCACGCAATCGATCGCCGCGGGCGCGCTGTACGAGTTTGACCAAACCAGCTCGACCATCGCCAACCCGCATCTATGGTCGCCTGAAACGCCCACCATGTATAGGGTGCTGACCAGCGTGTCGAATGGAACCGGCGTGGTGGACAATTACGAGAGTCCGCTGGGCATTCGGTCGATCGAGTGGACGGCCGAGCAGGGGTTCTACCTCAATGGAGCACGCTATTTGATCGTCGGCATCAATGCGCACGACGATCGCGCTGGCTGGGGCATTGCACAGACCAACGCGGGCTTTCGCAGGGACGTGAAATTGATGAAGGACGCCGGTTTCAATTTCATTAGGGAATGCCACGACCCCCACGACGTTTCCTGGGACGATGCGGCTGACCAGTTGGGAATGCTCGAATGGCCAGAAAACGATTTTTGGGGAGTGGGCGGATACACCTCCACCGAACAGCCCGACTGGCGGCAAAGCTCCTATCCGACCGTCGCCGCCGACGAGCAACCGTTTCAAGACAACTTGAAGCAACAATTGACGGAATTCATTCGCGAACGAAGAAACCACCCCAGCATCATTGTGTGGAGCATGGGAAATGAAACCTTCGACGTGGCCAGCGGAACGCCCATGACCAATTGCAAGGCGTTCTACAAAGTTCTAGCCGCCATGGCCGAGACTCTCGATCCCTCGAGGAAATCCGCGGTGGGCGGCGCCCAACGAAGCGGGTTCGATCAACTGGCCGATGTCGTCGGATACAATGGGGATGGGGCGACCATCGCAACCTATCAAGACCCTGGGAAGCCCAATTTGATCACCGAGTACTACGACCATACTGGCGTCGCGGCCTATCCATGGCGGGCGGGACAAGTCCGATGGGTTGGTTACGGCTACGGATCGTTCCTAACAGACAATGGTGGATTGGGCGGCATAGTCGATTACTACCGACTTCCCGGACCGGAATGGTATCAATACCGACAGGAGCATCTGGGAACTGCCTACACGTTGCCCACCGCCGGCACGGCGTCGAAGATCGTCTTGACTGCGGATAACCTCACCATTGGCAACGACGGCACGGATGATACCGAGCTGACTGCACAATTGGTGTCCTCGGCCGGGACGGCGGTTGACAGCACTGCCCCGATCACACTGGCTGTGACCTCGGGCGGCGGGCTATTCCCCACGGGCACCTCAATGACCTTTGACAATTCCAAGTGTCCGGACACTAGGTGCATCCGCTACGGCATGGTCAAGATGACCATGCGGTCCTACACGCCGGGTGCTATTACGGTGACCGCCACGTCTCCGGGATTGACGAGTGCAAGCGTGACCGTCAATTGCCTCGACACCAGCGGTTCGCCGCCTGCGACTGGTGGCTAGCTCCCAGCGCGGGGAAAACTACGAAATCTCGGTCGCGGCCGGCTTCGCTTCGAGCCTCGCCGCAAGGGGTGCCTTGCGGCGAGCTTGGATACGGTCGAGCCAAAGGTAAATGACCGGGGTCGTGAACAGGGTCACGACCTGCGAGAGGAAAAGGCCCCCCACCATGGCAATGCCGAGCGGCCGGCGCAGTTCGGAGCCAGTGCCGCCGCCGATGGCCAAAGGCAACGCGCCCAAAAGCGCCGCCATGGTGGTCATCAAGATCGGCCGAAAGCGCAAAAGGCTCGCCTCGCGGATGGCCACCGCGGCTGTAGTGCCGCGCGCGCGCCGCGACTCGATGGCGAAGTCGACCAGAATGATGGCGTTCTTCTTCACGATGCCGATGAGCAGGATGATGCCGATGAGGGCGATGATGCTGAATTCGGTCTTGAATGCAGAGAGAGCCAGCAGCGCGCCCACGCCCGCCGACGGCAACGTCGACAGGATGGTGATGGGATGGATGAGGCTTTCGTAGAGCATTCCCAGCACGAGGTACACAGTGACGAGCGCGGCCAGAATGAGCCAGGGCTGGCTGTCGGTGGAGCTCTTGAAGGCTTGCGCGGTTCCCTGAAAACTACCGCGCAGGCTGTCGGGGAAGTGCATCTGTCCTTCGGCCTTGTGAATGAGCTCGACGGCGTCGCCGAGCGCGATGCCAGGAGCCAGATTGAACGAGATCGTGGTGGCGGGAAATTGGCCCTGGTGATTGATGGCAAGCGAAGCATTGCCCGGACCAAAGGTCGCGATTTCGGAGAGAGGCACTTGTGCACCCGTGGGTGTCGACACGTAGATGCGACGAAGGGCCTCGGGCCCGCTCTGCTGCATGGGCGCGGCTTCCAGCACCACTCGGTAATAATTGAGCTGGGTGTACGAAACCGCGACTTGGCGCTGGCCGAAGGCATCGTAGAGTGCCTCGTCCACGGCCTGCGGCAGAATGCCGAAGCGCGCGGCACGCTCGCGGTCGAGGGTGACGCCGAGCTGGAGTCCGGCAGTCTGTTGGTCAGTATTCACATCCTTGAGTGCACTCAAGCTGCGCAGTTTCTCAAGCACGCGCGGCGCCCATTGATTGAGTTCGTCGAGGGTCGCGTCTTGCAGCGTATATTGATACTGCGTGCGCGCCGACCGTCCGCCCAGGCGCAAATCCTGCACGGATTGCAGAAACAAGCGCATGCCAGGCAGGTGGCCGACCTTGGGACGCAGGCGAGCGATGACCTCGTCGGCGGTGGATTTGCGTGCAGGCTTATCTTTCAAGGCGATGAACAGGCTGCCCGCATTGCCGGTCGAGGCGTTCGATGAGCCGATAAAAGACACCACATGCTGGACATCGGGATCGGCCGACACGATGGCGTTGACTTGCTCTTGGTAGGCCTTCATGGCCGGGAACGATACGTCCTGGCTGGCCTCGGTGGAACCCATCAGCATGCCGGTGTCTTGCTGGGGGAAGAGGCCCTTGGGCACGACGACGTAAAGAAAGACGGTGAAGGCGACGGTGCCGATGGTGAGTGCGAGGGCAGCGACCTGGTGGCGCAGGATCCAGTCGAGGCAGCGGGCATAAAGTCCTTGCAGCCCCGTGAACCCGCGCTCGGACACGCGGGCGAAACGCGTGGGCTTTTCGTGCGTGAATTGGCGCAGGAGCCGCGAGGACATAGTCGGCGTCAGGGTCAGCGACACCACGGCCGACACGACAATGGCGATGCTGAGCGTGACCGAGAATTCGCGAAAGAGCCGCCCGACAATGCCGCCCATGAGCAGCAGCGGAATGAATACCGCCAGCAGCGACACGGTGATGGACACGATGGTGAAGCCGATTTCTTTCGCGCCCAGATACGCGGCCTCCGAGGGCGACATGCCTTGCTCCACGTGGCGCATGATATTTTCCACTACCACGATGGCGTCGTCGACCACGAACCCGGTGGCGATGGTCAGGGCCATGAGCGACAAGTTGTCGATGCTGTAATTGAGCAAGTACATGACCGCGAAGGTCCCGGTCAGTGACAGTGGAATGGCCACGGCGGGAATCATCGTGGCCCGCAGCCGGCGCAAAAACAACAAGACCACCAGCACGACCAGACCGATGCTGATGAGCAAGGTCGTCTCCACGTCGCGCACCGAGGCGCGGATGGTGCCCGCGCGGTCGAGCGCGATTTGCATCTTGATGGCTGGCGAAATCGACGTCGCCAGGCTGGGCAGCAAGGCTTTGACCCGGTCGATGGTCTCGAGAATATTCGCGCCCGGCTCGCGGCGCACGAGGAGCACGACCGCGCGCTTGCCGTCCACCCAACCCGCCACGCGATTGTTTTCCACGTCGTCGAACACCTTGGCGACATCGCGCAGACGAACCGCCGCGCCACCGCGATAGGCGATGATCACGTTGCGAAAAGCCTCCGCACCGAAGAGTTGATCGTTGGACGACAGAACCAGGGTGCGCTGATCGTTGGCCAGCGCTCCCTCGGGGCTGTTGGTCGTGGACTGCGCAAGGGCCGTGCGCACGTCGATCATGCCCAGACCGAGACCAGCGAGGGCGTCGAGGTCGACCTGCACGCGCACGGCCGGCTGTTGCCCGCCACCGACGAAAACCTGCCCCACGCCTTGCACCTGCGACACCTTCTGCGCCAGGATCGTGTTCGCCGTATCGTAGACCTGGGCCAAAGGCAGCGTGTCCGAGTACAGTCCCACGATGAGCACGGGCGCGTCGGCGGGATTGACCTTGCGGTAGGTGGGGCGACTGGGCAGGTTGGGGGGCAGCTCGCCCCCGGCTGCATTCATCGCTGCCTGCACATCGCGCGCGGCGCCCGTGATATCGCGGCTCAAGTCGAACTGCATGGTGATGCTGGTGGCGCCCAGCGAACTTGCCGAGGTCATCTCGGTCAGACCCGAGATGCGGCCAAAGCGACGTTCGAGCGGGGTGGCCACCGAGCTGGCCATGGTTTCGGGGCTAGCGCCGGGCAATGCGGCCTGAACGTTGATGGTCGGAAAATCAACGCGCGGCAAGGGCGCAACGGCCAAATTGAAGTAGGCCGTCAGGCCCGCCAAGATGAGCGCGACGGCCAGCAAGGATGTGGCGATGGGTCGGCGCAGGAAGGGCCCGGAGATGTTCACGCCGCGGGTTCTCCGACGGGGGGGTGGGCCGCCGCGGTCGCCGTGCCTGGCTTGTTTGCCCGTCCGAGATGGCGCAGGCGATCCATGGCCAGGTAGATGACCGGCGTGGTGTACAGCGTGAGCACCTGCGAAATGAGCAAACCACCCACGATGGCGATGCCGAGCGGGCGACGCAGCTCCGCGCCCGTGCCCTGACCAAGCGCCATGGGCAAGCCACCGAGGAGCGCCGCCATGGTGGTCATCATGATGGGGCGAAAGCGCAGCAGGCACGCTTGATGAATGGCGCTCTCGGGATCGAGCCCTTTCTCCCGCTCGGCTTCGAGGGCGAAGTCGATCATCATGATGGCGTTCTTCTTGACGATGCCAATGAGCAAGATGATGCCGATGAGCGCGATGATACTGAATTCGATCCGGCAGATGAGCAGCGCCAGCAAGGCGCCCACGCCCGCCGAGGGCAACGTGCTCAGGATGGTAATTGGGTGAATGTAGCTTTCGTAGAGAATGCCGAGCACGATGTACATGGTGATGAGCGCGGCGAGGATGAGGATGGGTTCATTGGCAAGCGATTCGGAAAAGACCTTGGCCGTGCCTTGAAACGAGGGGTGCACGCTGGGCGGCAGATTGAGCGATAGCATGGCTTTGTCGATGGCCGCGACGGCGTCGCCCAGCGCCTCTCCGGGTGCCAGGTTGAATGACAGGGTCGCGGCGGGGAACTGCCCCTGGTGCGCGATGGTTGGAGCGTGGGGCGATTGCTCGTAGTGGGCCAGCGTGGCCAGGGAAATGGGATCGCCGGTGGCCGAGCGCACGTAGATCGAACGCAACGCCACCGGATCCTGCTGGAAGGCGGGCGCGACCTCCAGGATCACGCGATACAGGTTGAGCTGGGTGAAAATGGTCGAGACCTGGCGCTGGCCAAAGGCATCGTAGAGCGTGTCGTCGAGAGTCTGCGTACTGACGCCCAGTTGCGACGCCATGTCGCGATCGATGACCAGGGAAAGCCCGAGCGCGGTGGACTGGCGGTCGCTGGCCACGTCGCGCAGCACGGGCAGATCTTTCATGGCACCAAGCACGCGAGGCGCCCACACATCGAGTTCGGTCGGATCGGCGTCTTCCAGGGTGAGCTGGAATTGCGTCCGGCTGGTGCGCGTGTCGACCTGGAGATCTTGCACGGATTGCAGGTAGACCGCGATGCCGGACACCTCGCGCAGCCGGGGCGCAAGCCGGGCGATGATGGTATCCGCGTCGGCCTTGCGCACATGCCGCGGCTTGAGCGTGATGGAGAGCCGTCCGACATTGAGCGTCGGGTTGGTCCCGTCGGCGCCGATGAAGGACGCCACAGCCTGCACGTCGGGATCGGTGCGAATCACATCCGCCGCCGCGCGCTGCCGGTCCATCATGGCGGGAAAGGAAATCGAGGGCGACGCTTCGGAAACGCCGACGAGAAGGCCGGTATCCTGCTGTGGGAAGAACCCCTTGGGAACGACCCAAGCGAGGAAGACGGTAAGTCCCACGGTGGCCAAGGTGGCTGCCAGCGTGAACCGCTTGTGGCGCAGCACCCAGCACAGACCCAGGTCGTAGAAGCGCGCCATGGCGTCCCAGCCACGCTCCAAGCTACGGGCGAACCGGCCAGGCGTTTCGTGCGCGCGCAGAAGGTGCCCACCCATCATGGCGGTCAGGGTCAGCGAGAGAAAAGCCGAGATGCCGATGGCGATGGCAAGCGTGACGGCGAATTCGCGGAACAGCCTGCCCACGATGCCGCCCATGAAGAGCAGCGGAATGAGCACCGCGATCAGCGACACGGTCAGCGATACGATGGTGAAGCCGATCTGGCTCGCGCCCTTGAGCGCGGCCTCGAAGGGCGGCAGGCCCTCCTCGATGTAGCGTGCGATATTTTCAACCATGACGATGGCGTCGTCGACCACGAAGCCGGTGGCGATGGTGAGAGCCATCAAGGTCAGGTTGTTGAGGCTGTAGCCACACAGTTGCATGACCCCGAAGGTGGCGATGAGCGAGAGCGGAACCGCCACGCCCGGAATGATGGTGGCGCGAAACGAGCGCAGGAACAGATACATCACGCCCACGACGAGCAGGATGGTGAGGATGAGGGTGAACTGCACGTCGTCGACCGAAGCGCGCACGGTTTCGGTTCGGTCCGAGATCGTGGTGATGTCGATGCCCTTGGGCATGGAGGCGCCGAGCTGCGGCAGGAGCGCTTTCACGCTATTGGTGACCTGGATAAGGTTGGCGCCCGGCTGGCGCTGCACGTTCATGATCACGGCCCGGTGCTCGTTGGCCCAGCCCGCGAGCTGCGCGTTCTCCACATCGTCGAGCACGACGGCCACGTCGGACAGGCGCACCGGCGAGCCATTGCGGTAGGCCAGCACCAAGGGCTCGTAGTTGACGGGCTTTTCAATCTGGTCATCGACGTTGACGGTGTAGTTCTGGCGAATCCCATCCAGCGATCCCTTGGGCTGGTTCACGTTGGCCGCGACCAAAATGGTGCGGACGTCTTCCAAGGTGAGGCCGCGGCCCGCGAGGGCCTCTGGATCCACGCGCACGCGCACAGCCGGCTTCACGCCACCGCCGAGAGTGACAAGCCCCACGCCCGCCACCTGTGATACCTTTTGCGCCAGGATCGAGTCGACGTAGTCGGCGACCTTATTGAGCGGCAAGGTCTCCGAACTGATCGCGAACGTCAGGATGGGTGTGTCGGCGGGATTGCTCTTGCTGTAGGTCGGCGGCGTGGGCAGGTTGCGCGGCAGAAGGTTCGACGCCGCATTGATGGCGGCCTGCACGTCCTGTTGAGCCGAGTCGATGTCGCGATCCAGGTTGAACTGCAACGTAATGAGCGAGGAGTTGAGGCTCGACACCGAGGTCATCTGACTGAGCGCCGGGATCTGTCCGAACTGACGTTCGAGCGGCGTGGTGATCGAGGAGACCATGGTTTCGGCACTGGCGCCGGGCAGGCTGGTGGTCACCACGATGGTCGGGTAGTCGACTTGCGGAAGGGCAGCCACCGGCAATTGCGTGTACCCCACAATTCCGGCGAGCAGCACGCCGATCATGAGCAGCGTGGTCGCGATGGGGCGCCGGATGAAGGGCTCGGAGATGCTCACGGGTTCTTCGCCTCGCGTGCCGGGCCCTGGCCTTTGCCCGCGCCCTTGCCCTTGGTTCCGCCCGGATCCCTGTTTTCGCCGGGCTCGCGCGTCTCGACCAGCGCGCCGGGCTTGAGCTGGAACTGTCCCTCGGTGACTACCGTCTCGCCCGGCTTCAACCCCGAACGAATGACGGCGAACTCGGTGTCGGTGCTTTGCACTTCGACGGGCCGCGCGGTGACAGTCTTGTCTTCGCCCACCACATAGGCAAAGGCACCCGAGGGGCCGCGCTGCACCGCCACCGCGGGGACAACCAGCGCGCCCTTGCGCAGGCCGAGGTGCAGGCGTGCCTTCACGAATTGATTGGGCCACAGCACGCGGTCGGGATTGGCAAAGACGGCCTTGAGGCGAATGGTGGCCGTGGTGGCGTTGATCTGATTGTCGATGACTTCGAGAGTGCCGGAGGCGAGAACGCTGCCGCCATCGCGCGAACGGGCTTCCACGACGGGCTTGCCCTCGGCCAGGGCCTTTTGCACGCGCGGCAGTTCATCCTGCGGCAGCGTAAAGAGGACCGAAATGGGATCGATTTGCGTGACCACCACGATACCCGCGGCTTCCGCCGGGTGCACCATGTTGCCCGGATCGACCAGCCGCACGCCCGTCACGCCATCGATGGGCGAGCGGATGTGCGCGTAATCCAGCATCAATTTGGCTTGTTCGATCTGCGCCTCGTCCGTCCTTACAGAGCCTTCCAGTTGCCCAACCAGGACACCCTGATCGTCCGCCTGCTGCTGGGCAATGAGCTTGTCTTTGGCCACGCGGGTGTAGCGATCGAGATTGACCTTGCCGCCGTGCAGTTGCGCCTGGTCGCGCGCCAGGGCGCCTTCGGCCTGATGAAGCTGGATGGAGAAAGGCCGCGGATCGATGAGCGCAAGGAGCGCTCCGCGTTTGACGAACTGGCCCTCGCGAAAGGCCACACTGTCGAGGCGACCGTCGACCTGCGAGCGCACGGTCACGGTCTTGAACGCGGTCACCGTGCCGAGCCCGTCGAGGATCACCGGCATGTCGCGCGCGATCGCCTTGGTCGCCACCACGGACACCGGGCGCTTGTCGGCGCCGCCCTGCCCAGCCTTGTCCTTGCCGCTGGCACCACCACACTCGGTCAGAAGCAACGGCACAACCGCGAGCCGCAGACAAAGTCGCAAGGATGGGAAATAGGGGAACTTCATTGTCGTCCTTTCGCTTTCGAAATTCATGGTCATCGTCTTCCGAGAGCGCCCCACAACGCGGCTCGAGAACTGGCCAGCGAGAACCGCGCACCAACTTCCTGAGCCGCTGCCGTCGTTCGGGTCACCTGCGCATCGGACAGTTCAATCACGCTGCCCATGCCGGCGGCATAGCGCGCCTCGGCCAATTGCAACTGCTTCTGCGCGTTTTCGCGCGCCAAGAGGGCAGCGCCCAAGGTGGCCCGGGCTGCTCGCACCGCCAGCGCGGCCTGCTCTACGTCGATGCGAACTTGCAGTCGAAAGACATCTTCCTGCGCATTGATCGCGTGCAGGTTGGCTTGCGCTTCGGCAACCTGACCCTTGGTCAGGCCGCCCTGAAAGATTGGCCAGGTCAAAAGCGCGCCCACCCACCAGTTGGGCGCGAGGCTGTCTAGGCTTACGCCCGTTCCCGCGATGCTGGCTTGGGCCTGGAGATTGGGGCCGTAGCTTCCCCTTGCGGCAGCAACCATTTTTTCCTGGGCCTCGCGCTGCTTGGCGAAGCTCGCCAGCTCGGGCCGGTCGTGCAGCGCGAATTCGAGCAAGCGCTCGATGGGTGCGTCTTCGTCTGCAACCGGCGGCATGTCGTCGCTGCCAGGCTCGTAGCGCGCGGCGGAAGACTGCCCAATCGCCTGACTGAAGGCGGCGCAAGCCAAGTCGTAGGCATTCTGCGCGCTGATGAGTTGCACCTGGGCATTGGCCAGGCCGGTTTCCGCGGTGACTCGATCGATTTCCGGGCGCATGCCTTCGCGGACCAACCCCTGGATCTGGTCCACGTGCATCTTCTGATTGGCCACGGCCTCGGCGGCAACATCGATCAGATCCCTTTGCGCGCGCGCTTGAAAATAGGCCTTGCGCACGTTGGAGATAATCTGCACTTGGACGGCGTGCTCGCTGTGCGTGGCCGCGGACTCGCTCGCTTGCGCCGAGCTCCATCGACCCGAGGTCTGGCCGAAATCATAGATGAGTTGCGAGGCCGTGCCGCCAAAGGTGAAGAAATCGGAGGTTCTTGTCCAAGACGTGGTAGGTGGCGTGGCGCCAGTCGTTGTCGCGGTGGCGGCAGGCGCGAACACGCCGGGCTTGCCCGTGGGGTTGTAGGTCAGGCGCTGGTACTGCCCAGTCCCAACGATCTGAGGCAAGTACGGAGAGCGATTCTCGATGACATGCGCCGACGCCACATCCACCGCGGCGCGGGCCTGGGCTTCCGACGGATGGGAGCGCAAGGCCAGGTCGATGGCAGCGTCGAGCGTGATGGTCTGCCTTGCGATCGTGGCATTCGCATCGCTGCGGAAACCGCAGACAACGAGAAGGTTGAATGCGAAAAGCGCACACGTCGAAAGGAGTCGTTGCCTCTTCATGGTGTCGAACCATACAACGACGGCGGAAACAACGCGGAAATTGCGGCCAGCGCCTCCGGACGGCGAAAAGAAAGGCAGGGCATGCTTTGCGGGTGTGCAGGAACGGTGCCCGACAAAGAAGCGGCGCCAAGAGGCAAGCAAAGCTCGCTTGAAGGCATGCTTCCTGCTTGATGATGTTCGCCCAGCCTGGCACCTATCGGCCGCCAACAGGAGATCCGAGTGAAACAAGAGCACTACAAGAAGGCCCTGGCAATGCAACGTGTTTTCTGGACCCTGCTCGCGCTGGGTATCTTCCCCGCGTGCGCGACGCTTGACGAAGCCCAGCCGCAAGTCAACGCCGCGCCGACAACCGACCCCGCCAAGCCTGGGTCGGTGTCGGTGTTTGGTATTTTTCGCAACGGCCGCATGAGCCCGGAGACCTGGGAAGATTTTGGAAAGGCACTCTCCGCGCCCCTTAGCGAGGGCATTTGCCCGGCCGCCTACGACGTTGTGTTCACCAGCGCAAATCCTGAACTCGCTGCCGCGATCGACGACTACACGAAAGAGAACGGCGTTTCCGATGAGCTGCTCGAAAAGTTTGCACCTCTCGCCAAGGGCGACACCATCCTTCTGATCGCGATCGATGGGCAACTTCCCAAGCCGGCGGCCGCGAGCGCAGCCAAGCCAGCGAAGCCAGCACAAGATCCAGCATCTTCTGGGCAAGGCAACTATGGCGGTTCGGGGGCTGGTCAAGGTGGTAGCCCCGGCGGCGGCCGCGGCATGGGGCGCGGCGGCGGAATGGGCCGTGGCGGTATGGGTGGCCGAAGAGGGCAGTCGGCTCCTGCCCCGAACGCCAAGCCCGACAAAGGATTTTGGGAACTGACTGCGTATTTCTATTCCGTGCGCCTTCACCAGTCGACGAGACAAGTGGCGCTGAAACAGCAAGGCCAGGACATCGACGGCGATCTCAAGCTCTTCGCGGCCAAACTGGGAACCGAAATCCCCGGCGTGCCCTGCCGCGGTTGGGACTCGACCACGAAAATCGAAAGTGATATCATCCGCAAGCTCGCGGAGTAGTAGTGCCACCAGCGGCGTCCCAGGCGAGCGCTTCCTCATCGTCGAGGCGGAGTTGTTTCGTACACGGATGCGTCGCTCTCCACCTGGTCCACGAATGCGGTTGGTCGGTCGAGTGCCGGCGTGCAGTCTTCAGAGGCGTGGTCCCCTGCGCCTCGCCACGTGCCAGAACGCAACGATTCGTACCAACCCGCTCGCCTCGTAAGCCTCGTAGTAGATGTGGTAACGAATACGCGGGAGGAGCAACCGTCGCACAGAGCGGAAAGCAGTCTGATGATAGATGGCCCCGCTCAAAGGCGCGATCCTCAGTCGCTCGGCGGCTGCCTCGAATTCGTCCACGACCAGCATAGGAGCAGCCTGTCGGTTTATCTTCCACCAAGCTGCGACTTCGTCGACTTGGGCCTGGGCTCGGGGCGCGACCCGCACCTCGTAACGGGACATCAGCCGTGTTTCGCCCTAAGCATCGCTACGACCTCGCCCGCGGGAATGCCTTCGCCTCGATCCATCTCGGCTTGGCCGGCGCGGATGGCGTCGTGCAGACGCGCGCGATCTTCATCGTCCAAATCGTCGCCGTCCTCCACCATGGCGAGCGCGACTTCGCAACCATCAGGGAGATCGATCGGCTCGTCCACGAGGAGCCTGCCCCCGCGAACTTGTCCTCGAATGGTCAGCGTCATAGCCTCTAGTTTAGGCGCAGCCGTGCAAGGCCGCAACCCTGCCGGTGTCAAGGGTGCCCCATAAGAAAGCATTCGGCGTCCGCCGCGTCCCCGACGCATGTTTGATGTCGCAACTTGCGATATCAAAGCTCCGAGCTCCTCCGAGGTGAGCTGAAAGGCGAAGTCCGGGGGAAGCCGGGACATGTTCCCATCGTCAGGG
>Ga0182027_10003692_pt1 | contig 24050 bp, 20 predicted proteins | sample 712E1DmetaG_FD_121300 | JGI IMG/M metagenome (GOLD analysis project Ga0182027, IMG submission 121300) | Permafrost microbial communities from Stordalen Mire, Sweden - 712E1D metaG (Illumina Assembly) | ecosystem: Environmental > Terrestrial > Soil > Wetlands > Permafrost | place: Sweden... | reverse complement strand
TGCGGATTAATAATGTCTTTAATTGTATCGCTGTCATGGATTCAAATATGTATTGCAAAGATAGGAAATTTAAGAAAACGATCTATTATCCGATAGTTGTCTCGTCAAAAGAAATTTGTACAGATAAAGAGTCCCGGTAGATGAGCTGGTATAATCTCGGTAAAATAACATTGCTTTATCTGTTATGGTTAGTGTATTAAAGCTGTCTAGCGTGCAGGTTGTAAGGCTATTTCTTAACGCTTGTTCCCCTCGCGATTAATGGATTTCGCCTTTTTAAAACCCCGTCTTTACACCCGGCCCAGTTTATTGCCAGATTCCTGCCAGGTTCTGATGGATTTAACCAATATTTTTTCAGAAATATATAGGGGATGGCGCACCTTAATCTTTAATACAACGTATAGAAAAATAATAAATTCTCAACTGGTAGTAGGCACTTATAATATTACCTTGATCGTAATAAAAGGCACGGTAATAAGCATATGAGCCACCAGGTATCTCCGTAGAAGTCCACCAGTACCCTGCAAGACCAAGACTGCGATACCCTACGTCAAAGTGGCCACCCCCCGGAAGACCGGTGAATCCGAATTCGTTGGTTGCACCATAATTTGGACTACTCCAATGTGCATATCCAGCTTCTTTCAGCTTACCACCCCCTGTACCTTGGCCGCCAATATAAACAGTTAAGGCTGACCATTCGAAATCGCTGGGTACATGCCATCCTGTGGGACAAAGTTTACCGGTATTTGCCGCGTACCAGTTATACAATCCGCCATAAGTACTTCCATAGGAGTCCAAGCCGATAGTGTACCAGGTATAAGCGGGGGATTGATTAGTAGTATCTGCAGCCAAGGGTATGGAGGTACCATCATTATATTTAGTGGTTCTCAGGTTTTCTGCCATCCAGATTTGTGTACCTATAGTAACAATGTTATAAACATTACCTTCAATATCCGTTATTGTCCCGGCAAGTGTCTTAAATATCAGCTCATTACCATAACCTGTTCCTGCACTATTTGTTGCATAAGCTCTTAAATAATAAGTTGTATTTACTGTTAAACCTGTTAAGGAGCTTGCAAATGTCCCTGTTCCTGTACCATCAGTGGTCTTACTGTTCGAGATTGTCGGATTCGCGGATGTGTTCCAGCAAACTCCTCGAGAGGTTACGCTTGCTCCGCCATCACTTGTTATATTTCCGCCGCTTGCAGCAGTTGTCTGTGTTATAGAGATTATTACCGTGGTTGTAAGTGTTGGAGCTATGGTTGAAACTGTTGTAAAACTTATCTCATTTCCATAAGCAGTTCCTGCACTATTTGAAGCATAAGCTCTCAGATAATAAGTTATGTTTATTGTTAAACCTGTTAAGGAACTTGTAAATATCCCTGTTCCTGTACCGTCAGTGGTCTTACTGTTCAAAATTGTCGGATTTGCCGATGTGTTCCAGCAAACTCCCCGGGTTGTGACAGATGCTCCGCCATCACTTGTTACTGTTCCACCGCTTGCGGCAGATGACTGTGTTATTGAAGAAACTGCCGTAGTTGTAAGGGTTGGAACAGTGGCTGAAGCAGTTTTAAAACTTAATTCATCTCCATAAGCAGTTCCTGCACTATTTGTTGCATAAGCTCTTAAATAATAAGTTGTATTTACTGTTAAACCTGTTAAGGAACTTGCAAATGTCCCTGTTCCTGTACCATCAGTGGTCTTACTGTTCGAGATTGTCGGATTCGCGGATGTGTTCCAGCATACTCCTCGGGAGGTTACGCTTGCACCTCCATCATTTGTTATCGATCCGCCGCTTGCAGCAGTTGTCTGTGTTATCAGGGATGCTACTGTGGTTGTCAGTGTTGGAACTAACGCTGAAGAGGTGGTAAAACTAATCTCATTTCCATAAGCAGTTCCTGCGCTATTTGTAGCATAAGCTTTAAGATAATAAGTTGTGTTTATTGTTAAACCTGTTAAGGAACTTGTAAAGGTCCCTGTTCCTGTACCATCAGTGGTAATACTGTTCGAAATAGTCGGATCTGCGGATGTGTTCCAGCAAACTCCGCGAGAGGTTATACTTGCTCCACCATCACTTGTTATCGTTCCCCCGCTTACTGAGGTGGTTTGCGTTACTCCTGAAACAGCTATTGTCATTACAACAGGAGGTGAAGGTTTGTCTTTCTTACAAGAGTTGATTATAAAAAATGAAAGAATGAGTAAAATTACTCCGGAGATTCTTTTAATATTTTTCATAAGGAGTCAATTTAAAATTATTATCAAGTTAGCTATACTAAATCTGGAAAAAAAATTAGTCCTGTGATTACGATTTAGAAAACCGAAAAAATAATAACAACGATTTTAATTGTCTCCATTCCTGGTGAAGATTTATTACTGATATATCTGTTTTGATATGCTTTCTCAGCTAAGGCATCATAACAAATATACTAAAATATTTTGAAAAGGAAAATTAATAAACCTAACTATCCTGAATTATTCATAAAAAAGGAGGGGTTGTTCTTCATTTACGACCTAATTTGTTATATTTGAAGTGCTTACAATGAATATACCCCATCTGCATTGATAGACAAAAACCTAAAATTGGCACACGATAACCTGACCTTTGTGGTGAGGGAGTCCGGCTTTTGCAATAATCTGGTGAAGTGCCTCAAATAGTGTGACAAATAAAAAACCGCTTACATTTTAAATTCATGTAAACGGCTGATTATCAAAGTAGCGAGACGGGGGAATGATCCCCGGACCTTCCCGATCTACGATCGGGACGCTCTAACCAACTGAATTATTAAATATTAACCTTTCTATGTATTTCCGACTCTTCATTTTCTTAATTGTATTTTCTATTCTGATTGCAGCAGTTTTATCCTCACATTCTTCTTTATAAACCATTATCCATGGTATTCCTGGTCTTGTAGAAGGTGTAGCTCCATTGTTATGTTCCAAAAGTCTTTCATCAGGATTTGTAGTATAGCCTGTATAATATCTGTCTTTTGATTGGCTATAAAGGATATAGACTGAATACTTCATGACCCAAATTTACAAAAAAAAAGAGTTCTGAATAACCTTCGAACTCTTGGTAGCGAGACGGGGGAATGATCCCCGGACCTCATGATTATGAATCATGCGCTCTAACCAACTGAGCTATCTCGCCAAAAAATGATTTTCTAACTATCCTTTTTGCGGGTGCAAATATAATCAGTTTGTTACAAATTAACAATAAGGTTTTTTAGTTTCAATATTTTTTCTATATTGCAGAAATAGTAAAGAGGTCAGACCAAATCCTTATCATGAGATTAAAGTTCGAATTGGAATATAATCTTAACTGCTCGCCGAAAGTGCTCTTCTCGCGACTCAGCACCCCTGAGGGATTAGGTGAATGGTTCGCTGACCAGGTGAATGTTGACGGTGATATCTTTATATTTTACTGGAATAGTTCCGAATCAGAAGCCCGGCTTTCTGCCCTGAAAGAGAATAAAATGGTCAGATTTGAATGGATAGGAATGGAAAATGAAGAATCAAATTACTTCGAGTTCCGGATAAATTTAGAAGAACTGACCAACGAGCTGGCTCTGATAATTACAGATTTTGCAGAAGCAGAGGAAAAGGAAGATGCAATATATTTATGGGATTCACAGATCAATGATCTGAAAAGAGCATTAGGAATATAATTGTTCATTTCTTTTGTTCGTCCAAAAGAAATGAACCAAAGAAAAGGGCGCCGGAAATGACAACTTCAGCCAAAACGGGCGCCTGCTACACTTGCCGTAATGGCGCAACCGTTTTGGCTAAAGTTCGCACCATTTCCGGTTTGCCCTCCCACCATCAATTATATATGGTTAATAGATGATTCTTTTTACTGGACTTCTTACGGCCTCAGAGAATTTTGGGACAAAGCGACCGTTTTGAAGATTGCTGCGATGGCCTTCCGTAAGCAATACTGTTTGACCCCGAGCGAAGTCTCGGGGGAGTTGTATTGCGTGGGCAATCTGAAAAACAGGAGCCCCAAAATTATCTGCAGCCTTGAATTTTCTTTGGTTACTTTCTTTGTTTTAAGACAAAGAAAGTAACATTGATTTTTGATAAAAATCAAGTAGCTTTGCACATCATATGCAATCAGTCAGTGAAAAAGGTTGATAAGTTTTTATTAAAATCATTTATAGGGCCATTAATATTCACATTTTTTATTGTCCTTATCATTCTCATACTTCAGTTCCTATGGATGTATGTTGATGAGCTTGCCGGGAAAGGTCTTGATTTTAAAGTACTTAGCGAGCTACTATACCATTTTGCACTTACTTTCGTACCTACCGCTCTTCCTCTCGGAATTCTTCTGGCCTCTCTGATGACATTTGGAAATATGGGAGAATTCAGTGAACTTTCAGCCCTGAAATCTTCAGGAATACCTCTTCAGAGGATCATGCTTCCATTAATTGTTCTCATTGGATTCATTGCTATCGTATCCTTCTTTTTCTCAAATAACGTCCTTCCTTATTCAACTGAGAAGGCACGGACACTTCTCTGGGATATACGCCGTAAGAAACCAGATATTAATATCCAGGCCGGTACATTCTATAACGGAGTGCCTGATTTTAGCATAAAAATAACTGCAAAAGACCCGGTGACCAACCGGCTAGACAACCTGATAATTTACGATCATCGTGAGAGAAGAGGTAATTATGCTGTGATATTGGCTGACTCTGGCTATATGAGATTGACCAGTGACCAAACAGGTTTGATTATGACCCTTTATAAAGGCTATGGTCATAATGAATTAGAAGAAAAAAATGTTAGTCCCTCCTTAAGAAAATATCCTTCCAGACAAGACTTTTTTAAAGAGCAGAGCATAGTGATACCACTCACCGGATTCGATCTGCAACGAAGTGAGGACGGACTTTTCAAAACCGGTCCTGCCATGTTAAACATTTCACAATTGACCTTTACTATTGACTCTCTAAATAGAAAATATACTGAAAAACTTAATAGTGAATTCAAAAATTTCAAGAATATAAAACTTTATGTTGTGAGAAACCTGAGACCTTCCAAGGCTGATCAGACTTCAGAACCTGAATCTAAATACAGAATCAGGCATTTTGATACAAAAGCTCTTTTCGATTCGCTTACAGTAATGGAAAAAAGGACAGTTCTGGCTAAATCAATTGAGAATCTTAAAGAAGGGAACACTATCCTAATTGAAAAAAATGAATCGCAGCGCTATGAGATCAAGGCTATCAAGAGATATGAAGTGGAATGGAACAAGAAGCTTACAATGTCTTTCGCCTGCCTTGTTTTCTTCTTTATAGGTGCTCCCCTGGGCGCCATCATCAGGAAAGGGGGTTTGGGAACTCCCGCAGTTATCTCTATATTTTTCTTCGTTATCTATTATGTTATCTCAATTTCAGGACAGAAACTTGTAGAAGAGGATGTCGTCGGTACATTTGCAGGGATGTGGGCGTCTTCATATATTTTATTGCCAATAGGGATTTTTCTTACATATAAAGCTACCACCGATTCTGTTATTTTGAACATTGAAACTTATCTGATGTTCTTCAAAAAGGTTAAGGATTTTTTATACAGGTTAGTTATAAATGAAACAGGCAGGAATTCTGCAAAGGACTAAAAATAATGATGATGAATGATATTATTCTGAATACTATCGAAGAAGCAATTGAGGATATAAAGCTCGGAAAACTTCTGATTGTTGTTGATGATGAAGATCGCGAAAATGAAGGTGATTTTATCTGTTCCGCTGAACTAATAACTCCTGAAATAGTCAATTTTATGGCTAAACATGGCCGTGGACTTATTTGTGCCGCATTGCCTGAAGAGAGATGTGAGGAGCTTGATCTAAATCTAATGGTAGGAAACAACACGTCAATTCATGAGACACAGTTCACTGTTACGGTCGATTTACTGAATAAAGAAACATCAACTGGAGTATCGGCTTTTGACAGGGCTCTCACAATCAAAGCTCTCGTTGATCCCTCAACTAAACCTGCCGACCTGGGGCGACCCGGGCATATCTTTCCTTTAAAAGCAAAATCAAAAGGCGTTCTTAGAAGGGCCGGACATACAGAAGCTGTTGTAGATCTTACACAATTTGCCAATCTCCGTCCCGGAGGCGCCCTGGTGGAGATAATGAACGATGATGGTTCTATGGCAAGGTTAAACGACCTGGTTAAGCTCAGAGAAAAATTTGATATAAAGATAATTGCAATTAAGGACCTTATTACGTATACTCTTGAAAGAGATTCAATTATAGAGAAGGGTGACAGGGTTAAACTTCCAACCGAAAGCGGAGATTTCGAATTTATCCCTTTCCGTCAGACCAGTAACGGAATTGAACATGCTGCCCTGGTAAAGGGTAGATGGACAAAAGACGAGCCGGTTCTGGTCAGACTTCATTCATCATGCTTTACCGGTGATATTTTTGGCTCTATGCGATGTGACTGCGGACCTCAGTTGAAGAAAGCAATGTCAATGGTTGAAGCTGAAGGAAAAGGTGTAGTTATTTATCTTAGCCAGGAAGGAAGAGGAATAGGTCTGCTAAACAAGATAAAAGCTTACAGGCTGCAGGATGAAGGGATGGATACGGTGCAGGCAAATCTGAAACTTGGATTCGGCGAAGATGAGAGAGACTATGGTGTTGGCGCAAGTATCATGAGGGAACTTGGACTGGGGAAAGTACGACTTATTTCAAATAACCCTGTAAAGAGGGCAGGATTAGAAGGTTACGGGATAAAAATTGTCGAAACAATACCTCTGATAATCGAATCGAATCCTCACAATCAGTTCTATCTCGAAACCAAGGCAAATAAAATGGGACATAACCTTACATGTTATAAACATATTGCCAAAGATTAAAATTTATTAATATATTTGCATGATAATAAACCATTTATGAAAAATCTCAGGATTGTATTCATGGGGACTCCTGAGTTTGCAGTGGCTACACTTGGTTCATTGCTAATGAATGATGTTAATGTAGCAGGTGTAGTAACTGCTCCTGACAGACCTTCCGGAAGAGGAAGAAAGATAACAAAATCAGCCGTTAAGGTATTTGCCGAATTCAGTAATCTCCCCCTAATCATGCAGCCTTTGAATCTAAAGGATCCTGAATTTATAAGCTCTCTGAAAAAGATAAATGCCGATCTTTTTATTGTCGTGGCCTTCCGGATGCTCCCGGAAGAAGTCTGGAAAATGCCACCTCTTGGCACAATTAATCTTCATGCGTCACTGCTTCCTGACTATCGTGGTGCAGCACCGATAAACCATGCCATTATCAACGGAGAGACAACAACAGGAGTCACTACATTCTTTATTGATGAAAAAATAGATACCGGAAATGTACTTTTAAGGGAAGAAGTACATATTTTCCCCTTTGAAAATGCAGGCGATCTTCACGACAGACTAAAGAAACTTGGAGCCAGGCTGGTAATCAGAACACTTGCTGTTATCTCTGAAAACAAGGTAAAAGCACTACCTCAGAAAAAACTCATAAATCAGGGAGATCCACCGAAACTTGCACCAAAGATTCATCCCAACGACTGTATTATTGATTGGAACCATGACCCGGTTAAAATTCACAATTTAGTCAGAGGACTTTCACCTTATCCTTGTGCAAGATCCTGGTTCAAAAGTGACTCCACGACGATTTCATTTAAGATCTTCGAAAGCCAGCCGGAAATCGAAAAACATGCTTTCCACCCGGGGAAAATATTATCCGATGGAAAACATTATATCAGGATCAGTTGTAAGGATGGATTTTTGAATATTGCAAGTTTGCAGCTTGAAGGAAAGACCCGGATGAGTGCTGTCGAATTCCTCAGAGGATTCAGAATAACAGACTTCACTGTTGCGGTAATTCAACCGGCTTAATACTTCTCAACCAGATTTTCCCCCCGGTTTCGGGTTCTGTACCATCAGCCATCCTGTTCATCTCATAAAGTCTCTTAAGTTTTATACCGTATCGCTGGGAGATAAGGTACATTGTATCTCCCTCCACTGTATTATAATACTCTTTCCCTGGTTCTGCCTTATCCCTTTTAGGCTGAAGATATAGTATTTGTCCGGGGATGAGTGGAAAATCACTCTTAAGTTCGTTATATTTAGATAGTTCCCATTTCAGTAATTGAAAATCATTTTCAAGTTTTTCTCTTGTATCACCATCTTTAACTATAATATACTGAATTCTATTATTCTCCATAACTCTTGGTGCACGAGCCAAAACTGCCATATTTCCACCTGGTGACTTAACAGTTTTTTTAGTACTATCAGCCGAATGACTTGTAAGAGGTCCTTTTATAGTATCGTTTGTCTGCGGTGGCAGTATAGTTGCAACATACCCTCGATCAAAATACCATAGGTTGTTTTCTTCAATTGTTCTGATAAGCATATTTGCATAATCAGGATTTGTTGCATAGCCAGCTTTTTTCAATCCGTGAGCCCACGCTTTGTAATCAGTGGAATTTAAATTGAAAAGGAAACTATAGCGTGATACAGATTTCAGAAAATCAGAATGGTCATAAAAAGATTCCTCCGGTTTGCGGTATTTCCGGAAACACTCATTCCTTCTGTTATCATTATGCCTGATTGTAGCTCCTGTCCAATCGTCATGACATTTGATTCCAAAGTGATTGTTTGCCTCCCTGGAGAGAGTACTGTGTCCGCAGTCAGATTCAATAATACCCTGTGCCAGTGTAATGCTTGCCGGGATACCCGTTCTCTTCATCTCTGCGACAGCAAGGTCTTTATATGAATTTACATAATCCTGAACTGACAGATCAGGCTTTGAACTTGAAATCAGCGGTTTATAAGTTTTGCATGAAGACAGACATATTATTAAGGCCAAATCAAGCAAAAGGGAAAGTCTGTTTCGCATCTAATTTATTTTTACGACAAAAATAGGAAAAAAAGTGCCTGAAGTGACTAGAGTGCCTAGAGTGACTAAAGTTATAAGAATCTTTAACTCTAAGTACTCCAAACTTTAGGCACTCCAAACTTTTTTTTACTACCTTTATACTCAAGACTGACTATTAGTGTTATGATTAGAACGAAAAATATCTCATTTTCATATACAGAGTATGAAAAAACTGAAGAACTTGATTCCGATGATATGGAACTTATTATTGCTGCAAGAGAAGCAGCCTTAAATGCGTATGCTCCCTACTCAGAATTCAAAGTTGGTGCAGCTGTCAGGCTGGAGAGTGGCATAATTGTCCGGGGAGCCAATGTAGAAAATGCTGCATTCCCATCCGGGATATGTGCTGAGAGGAGTGCTCTTTCCAATTCTATATCAAATCACCCTAAAGATAAACCCATAGCTATAGCTATTGCCTCTATGACAGAAGAGGAGTTAACTGATGGTTTTCCTTCTCCCTGCGGAAGCTGCCGGCAGGTAATTGCCGAGGAGGAGTCAAGAACCGGAAATAATATAAAAATAATTCTCTCGGGAAAAAACAAAACACAGATTATTGACGGAATCAGCAGCCTTCTTCCTTTGCAATTCAAGAGAAAGAATCTGCAGATCAATCTTCCCTGACAATCAACTGGAAACCGGCTCCATGGATATTCTTAATATTCAGATCAGGATCGTCCGATAAAAACTTTCTAAGTTTTGTGATGTAAACATCCATACTTCTGGCTGTAAAATAATCATCAGAACCCCATATTTTCTTAAGAGCCATCTCCCTGCTGATCAATGTATTCGGATTAGCAGCCAGCAATTCCAGCAACTGTGCCTCCTTTGGAGATAGTTTCTTTTCATCATTGCCAATAGTCAAAGTCCTTAACTTTGAGTTAAAAACAAACTTACCAATCTCATAAAAATCCTTTGTTCCGGCTTGGAAGTCGCGTCTCAAGATTATCGCCCGTATTTTTGCAAGAAGTATATCGGTATCAAATGGTTTGGTGACATAATCATCCGCTCCTACTCCATAACCTTTAAGGACATCCTCTTTCAGCTTTTTTGCTGTAAGAAAAATTATTGGGACTTCATTGTTTATCTGTCTTATTTCATTCGCTATAGTAAATCCATCTACATGTGGTAGCATAATGTCAAGGATACAGACATTAAAGACCCCTTTCCTGAAATGATCAATTGCATATTTTCCATCATCGACCCACTCAACAACGTAGTCATTGAGTTCAAGGTATGATTTAAGAACTGATCCAAAACTTAAATCATCTTCAACAAGAAAAATCTTAACGGATTTGTTGCTCATTTCTAATTCTCCCATTTAAATGGTAAAAATATTTCGAACCGGCTTCCTTTTCCTGGTTCACTGAAAACACTTATATTGCCCTTGTGGGCTTCAATTATAGACATCGCATAATTCAGACCAAGTCCGAATCCCTTGACATCATGCACGTTACCTGAGCTCTGACGGTAAAACCGTTCAAATATCTTACTCTGAACTGCTTTGGTCATTCCAATACCTTTATCCTCAACAGATAAAATTAAACCTTTTTCACAATTTTTTGTTGTGATAGCAATTTCAGGTAAATCAGGCGAATATTTAATAGCATTATCAAGAAGGTTGTTTACAAGATTCGTGAGATGTTCAATGTCGCCATATATAAAAGGTTCTTCAGCATTCAGGTTAAGATTGATCTTCCCGTTTCGTTGATGAACCTGTATTTCGATTGTTTCAAGCACATGTTCAATAATGCTATGTATTGAGACATTCTCGTACTTAAATTCTATCTCCTTTTTATCAAGCGAGGCTATCTGAAGTATCGTTTCCACCTTCTTATTCATCCTGCTGTTTTCTTTTTTGATCATACCGATGAAATGTCTGATACTCGCCTCATCATTAATGACTCTGGAATTAGTTATAGTATCAGCTGCAAGCGAAATTGTAGCAATAGGAGTTTTAAACTCATGAGTCATATTATTTATGAAATCCGATTTCATCTCCGAGATCTTTTTCTGTCTTATAATAAAATAGAGACTCAATGCAAAAGTTGCCAGTATGAAAAGTGAAAAGAGCATTGAACCTCCCAGTATCCATACCATTGATCCCAATAAATAATTTGTCCGTTCAGGAAAAATTACTGAAAGAATAAGATCCTGTCTTATAATATTGTCGGGAAACAATCTGACCATATACTTACTTTTCAGGAAATCACTTTTTTGTGATTTTTTAAAGGTCCCATCCTGGACAATCCCGTTTTTTATAATCGCATATTCATAAGGGGTCTGTATTCCGGTATATGCAAGAGTCTGCCTGAGAGTATAATCAATCTCCTTACTATCTAGTTCAAGAGTCTTTTCCCACTGGTAAATCTCATTTATCATCTGGTCACTCATGTTCTGAAACTCACTTGATCTCTTTTTAACCCAATTAAGAAATTCATTCTGTTTTACATATACAGCTCTCGAATTTGTATTGCCATTCTCACCTTTTCTGATGATGTTCATCTTGCCTGATTTATCCGGAGCAGAAATGACATAAGTAACAGAATCAGAAACCAGAGAAGTATCGTTTGTGATGGTATAAGATTTATTTACTGTTGTAACTTTTCCGGTATCAAAACCGCCCGTTATTGACTGGTTCGTAATATTAATACTGAATTTATTTCCCGGGGCTGAAGAATAACCACCGATCCTCAGATAACCTGTAACGTCAGAGGATAAATTGCTTGAAGAAAGCGGGTCGACAGGCATGAAGTTATTAAAAAAATTCATCTTCCTGGAAGATTCAATGGTATTTGCAGCATTGATTAGACTCTGTCTTGCTGCATTGTTGAAACCTTCATTTTGTATACCAACAGCATTCCTTATCCATACGATCTGAACCCATATAATGCCGATAATGGATAGCAACATCATAATGATAAGTCCGGTGAATTTCTTCCTGTTCATTGTACAAAAATAAATCATAAAGTCGTTAATAAAGAAGTATTTAACTTTTCATTAACTCTTATTAACCGAATATTAAATGCAAAACACTGGTATTAAACTAATGATTAAGCCAAGACAAGGGAGTTTGTAAAGGAAATCGAAAGTAAGACTGGCATTAAATAGGGCGGGGATTCCGGCTCATTTCTTTATGCAATTGAATCCATAAAAACCGACCAGATATCGCCTTCGGGAAAATGGGCAATAATTGTAACAGCTTCTTTTTTTACAGGATGAATAAACTCAAGCCGGCGCGCAAAAAGGCTAATTCCGCCATCTTCATTTGACCTTGGAAACCCATATTTCAGATCGCCTTTGATCGGGCATCCTATTTTCGCCAGCTGAGCCCTTATCTGGTGGTGCCTGCCGGAATGAAGCTCGACTTCAAGGAGATAATATTTTTCCGATCTACCTTTAAGTCTATAGGTCAGACTTGACTCTTTTGAGCCTTTTACTTCATTATCATACACATAAGTTTTGTTTTGAGTCTCATTCTTCTTAAGAAAGTGAGTTATGGTAGCTTCATCTTCGGGTGGTCGCTCTTTAACAATTGCCAGGTATATCTTTTTTACCTGCTTCGTTTTGAACATCTCATTTAGTCTGGAGAGTGCCTTGGATGTGCGGGCAAAAAGCATTACGCCACTCACCGGCCGATCGAGCCTGTGAACCACACCAAGGAAAACTTCTCCCGGTTTTTTGTACTTCTCTGCAATGTATTTTTTGATTTCGGTATCAAGAGAGACATCACCGGTTTTGTCGCTCTGAGCCAGGTCAGAAGATCTTTTGTAAACTGCAATAATATGGTTGTCTTCGTATAATATTTCAGCCATTTCAGATCTGATTAATACTGCTCCTTTTCATTTGGGAAGTCCTGTGATCTTACATCAGCAATATAAGCCTGTACGGCACCCTTAATTTCTGCATGGAGGTTAAGATACCTCCGGAGAAAACGCGGAGAGAATTCCTGTGTAATACCGAGCATATCATGAAGAACAAGCACCTGTCCGTCAGTCTTTCCTCCGGCACCTATTCCAATTAATGGTATTTTCAGACTATTCGTGACTTCTTCTGCCAGCTTAGCCGGTATTTTTTCAAGCACTATGGCAAAACAACCTGTCTGTTCAAGTAACCTGGCATCTTCCATCAGCCTTCGAGCCTCCTCTTCTTCTTTGGCCCTCACAACATAAGTCCCGAATTTATGAATAGCCTGTGGAGTCAGACCAAGATGACCCATAACAGGAATTCCTGCCGAAAGGATCCTCTCTATTGATTCAACAACCTGCAATCCTCCTTCGAGTTTAACAGCATGAGCCCCTGTCTCCTTCATTATCCTGATTGATGAAACCAATGCCTCCTTTGAATTGCCCTGATAGGTACCGAAAGGCAGATCAACAACAACAAGTGCCCTCTTGACAGCTCTTACGACGGAAGCTGCATGATAAATCATATTATCGAGTGTAATGGGAAGTGTTGTATCATAACCTGCCATAACATTCGACGCAGAATCACCAACCAGAATTACATCTATCTCAGCTTCATCAAGTATTTTTGCAATGGAATAGTCATAAGCCGTCAGCATCGCAATTTTTTCACCTTTCAGCTTCATCTCATTTAAAACATGGGTAGTAACCCTTCTAACAGATTTATGTATAGGCATAATAATAAATGTGTTAATTTATGATCGCAAAGTTACAGATTTGAATTGGATGACGCATCTTCATGCCATCATCTTTTTATTTTGGCAGACCCAATCAGATATTCTGTCGTTTTGTCATAAAAAACCCGAAAAACTTTAATGGCATAATCATTGCTCATTCACCAGAGTATATATTTTTTAAAAGATACGATGGAACTCCCACAGAAACTCAAGGGCTCTTTTCATAATATCAAAATGAAATTTTTAAAATTATTATAAAATGGGAAAAATAATTGGAATCGATCTGGGAACAACAAATTCTTGTGTTGCAGTAATGGAAGGTAATGAACCTGTTGTAATCCCCAACAGCGAAGGGAAGAGAACTACACCTTCAATAGTTGCATTCATCGAAAACGGAGAACGTAAAGTCGGAGATCCAGCTAAACGTCAGGCTATAACCAATTCCAAGAAGACTGTTTTCTCGATCAAAAGGTTTATGGGCGAGAATTATGATAAAGTTACCAAAGAGATTAAAAGGGTATCTTATACTGTTGTTAAGGGTGATAATAATACTCCAAGGGTGAAAATTGACGACCGTATGTATTCTCCGCAGGAGATTTCTGCAATGATTCTTCAAAAGATGAAAAAGACTGCAGAAGATTATCTCGGACAGGAAGTTACTGATGCAGTTATAACAGTACCGGCATATTTCAGCGATTCACAACGCCAGGCAACAAAAGAGGCTGGTGAAATAGCAGGTTTGAATGTTAAAAGGATTATAAATGAACCTACAGCTGCTTCACTGGCTTATGGCCTCGATAAAAAGTCACAGGATCTTAAAATAGCTGTGTTTGATCTTGGCGGCGGAACTTTCGATATATCAATTCTTGAACTTGGAGATGGTGTATTTGAAGTCAAGTCAACAAACGGAGATACTCATCTCGGAGGCGACGATTTTGATCATCTGATCATTGATTGGATGGCAGATGAGTTTCTTAAAGAAGAAGGTATTGATCTGAGAAAGGATCCAATGGCATTACAAAGACTTAAAGAAGCAGCCGAAAAAGCCAAAATTGAACTTTCAAGTTCGACAACGACAGAGATTAATCTTCCATATATAATGCCTGTAGATGGAATTCCAAAGCATCTGGTAAAAACTCTCACACGGGCCAATTTTGAAAAGATTTGTGATAAACTGATTCAGTCTTGTATTGAGCCTTGTAAGATCGCGCTGAAGGATTCCGGTCTTTCAGTATCAGATATAAATGAAGTTCTTCTTGTAGGAGGTTCTACCCGTATACCTGCAATTCAGCAGCTTGTTGAAAAATTCTTTGGAAAGGTGCCCTCCAAAGGTGTCAATCCCGATGAAGTTGTGGCTGTTGGAGCAGCTATACAAGGCGGAGTACTTACAGGAGAAGTGAAAGATGTTCTTCTGCTGGATGTTACACCATTATCACTTGGCATAGAGACGATGGGTGGAGTAATGACTAAACTGATTGAATCAAACACCACTATTCCCACCAAGAAAACTGAGGTATTTACAACTGCTGCTGACAGCCAGCCATCTGTAGAGATACATGTTCTTCAGGGGGAAAGACCAATGGCAACCGGTAATAAAACTATCGGACGATTCCATCTTGATGGTTTGCCACCTGCCCCAAGAGGCGTTCCCCAGATTGAAGTAAGCTTTGACATCGATGCAAACGGTATTTTACACGTTGCAGCCAAGGACAGAGGTACTGGTAAAGAACAGAGAATAAGGATAGAAGCCTCTTCAGGATTGAATGACGATGAAATAAGAAGGATGAGAGAAGAAGCTAAAGCCAATGCTGAAGCTGACAATAAAGCAAAAGAGAAAGTAGATAAGATTAATACTGCTGACAGTATGATCTTTACAACCGAAAAACAACTTAAGGAATTTGGTGATAAACTACCAGCTGATAAGAAACCAGCTATTGAAAGCGCCCTTGCCAAGCTTAAGGAAGCACACAAGTCTCAGGACATGGATGCAATCGATAAAGCACTTGCAGAATTAAATTCAGTATGGCAGGTAGCTTCGGAAGAGATGTACAAAACAGCTCAGAATTCGGGACAATCAACATCTCAGCCTGGCCCTGAACAGCCATCAGACAACGATGCAAAATCGGGGAATGAAGAGGTAACCGATGTTGACTTTGAAGAGGTAAAATAAAATTATAATTTACTATATAAAAAGAGGTTGGAAAATTTTCAACCTCTTTTTTATTTCATTTTTAAATAAATCGGTCTCTTAAAAACCCTTTGTGAACCTTTGCGATAACCTTAGAGTGCCTTTGTGGTAAAAGCTAATTCATTTAAACACAAAGGATCACAAAGTAAAAACCAAAGTAACACAAAGAGAAAACAGACAAATGGACAATTAGAAGTCAAATACTTCATTATTATAAATCACGGGTGATTTTTTGTACTTTTATATGAAATTTTGCGTTTCAGGTACATGAAGCTTAAAACAATATTAATTGCCTCTCTTTTAGCTATTTCAGTCTGTGCAACAAGTCAGACTGAAACACATATTAATATAACTGATCAACAGGGAAGAAAACAGGGACACTGGATTAAAAAATATCCTGACGAAACTACCATGTATGATGGTTATTTTAAGGACGATCATCCTGTTGGTGAGTTCCGAAGATATTTTGAAGACCAATCATTAAGATCTGTTCTTATCTATAGTGATGATGGCAGAAAGGCAACTGCAACAATTTACCATCCGAATGGAAAGATATCCTCTAAAGGAACCTATATCGACCAGATGAAAGAAGGCAAATGGCAATTTTTTTCAGCTTTTACCAATGGTTATCTGATCTCTGAAGAATACTATTCAAAAAATCTAAAAAACGGGATGTCTCTTAAATTCTATGCTGATAGTACAATGGCAGAAAGGCTCACATATTTAAACGATATAAAACAGGGAGAGTGGGTCCAATACTACCCCTCCGGAACTGTGAGCCTGAAATCGAATTATCTGAATGGTAAAGTCAATGGAAAGTTTGAAGTGTGGTTCGAAAACGGCAGTATTGAACTTTCCGGAAAATACAAAAATGATTCAAGGGATGGCCTCTGGATCATATATAAAAATGATGGGACTGTTAAATACAAATTGGAATACCTGGCAGGAGTTACAAAAGATCGCCAGATGGATATTGATGAATCTGACTTTTTAGATTCCCTGGAGAAGAACAAGGGGAAAATTTCCGACCCTGAAAAAACAGGAATCATCAGGTAATGAACGCTTTCAATCTTTCAGTCCGGAAGATTATTAAACTAAATTACTGTTCATGACTGAAAAAATTTCGTTAACCGAATTACAGCTGATCATAAGAGATTCTTTGTATCTGGCTTTACCTGATGTGTATTGGGTAATGGCAGAGATCTCAGAGCTTAAAGAGAATAATGCGGGACACTGTTACATTGAACTCATTGAAAAACATCCCGATGAAAAAAATGTCAGGGCCCGGGTAAAAGCAATAATCTGGAGCAACCGCTACAGATTCCTCAAAGCATTTTTTGAGAATATTACGGGAGAGTCTCTAAGAGAGGGACTCAAAATACTTGTAAAAACGAAGGTTGAATATCACGAGCTATATGGTTTGAGCCTCATAATATCAGATATAGATCCGGCTTTTACCATTGGAGAAATGGCAATGAAACGCCAGCTTATAATAAAAAAACTCGAGCAGGAAGGAGTATTTTCGATGAATAAGGAACTCATATTTCCGGCTGTCCCTCAGAGAATTGCTGTTATTTCTTCAAAAAATGCAGCCGGATATTCAGATTTTATTAACCAACTTAAAAGTAATAGTTTTGGATATGTATTTTATACTGCATTGATTGAAACATCATTGCAGGGTACAGAAACCGAGCAAGGTGTAATAAGAGCACTGGACAAGATTGCCTTGAACTCCAATTTATTTGATCTGGTTGTAATAATAAGAGGAGGAGGTTCACAATCGGACCTCAGCTGGTTCGACAGTTACAATATCGCCTACTATGTCACCCAGTTTCCTTTGCCTGTAGTTACCGGTATAGGCCATGATAAGGATGTATCGGTCACTGATATGGTAGCAAACAGGTCGCTAAAAACGCCAACCGCAGTGGCTGATTTTCTTATAGATTCCGTAAATGGTACAGAAAATCATGTTATTGAGATGAGTTCTGAGATTATTGACGCTTCACGGATCATTATTGAAAAGAATAAAAACAGGATTGAAGCATCCAGAATTAAATTATTCCCTCTTGCACGAATAATGATGTCGGATGTAAAAGATAAACTTTCTGCCGAAACAATTGAAATAATAAATATTGGTAAAGAAAAAATCATAAGAGCCGGTCTCATTCCGGCAAACCAGGAATCCAGACTTTCTTCAGCAGTAAAATCTTATTCTTCCGGAAAAGATATGGCCCTTAAGAGGTACTATCAGAGATTTATTACCGGTACAATTAATTGTCTGAGTGTGAACAATGTAATGTTGAATGGATTAGAGAATTCGCTACAACTTCTGAATCCTGAAAACATACTTCAACGAGGATTCTCAATTACTTCAATTAATGGCAGGATATTGAGGAACAGTGATCAGATAAAAAATGATGATCAAATTGATACACAACTCTATGAAGGAACTTTGAGAAGCAGGGTAGTGGAGAAGAAAGGGAGAAGGGGAGAAAAGGGAGATTGAGGGACTGGGGGACTAAGAGACGGAGAGACGGTAATGGTCGTATAACAAGGTAAAATACACAATTTTAAATCAAAAAATATGGCTAAAAAAGAATTTTCATTTAATAATGCAGTAGTTGAGATAGAGAACATTCTGCATAACATTGAAAGCGGTGATCTGGATATTGATAAATTATCTGTCGAAGTAAAACGCGCTTCTGAACTGATTAAAGAATGTCAGAAAAAATTAAGATCAACCGAGGAAGAAATTAATAGTATATTTAAAGACCTGGTATAAAAGTAAATCAGGACCGAAGTCCTGATTCACTGCTTTACTACCCTAAACCTAAATCCATGAAGAAAACTTTTACAACCTAAATTTGCTAACTTCTGTGTTGTTAAACGTTTATGAGACATAAAATGTTTCGCTTTTTACTAAATATTTAACAAAACGATATAATTATTTGATGAAATGATTATTTTTCTACACCAAGTACATCCTTGAATGCTTTAACGAAGGTTCCTTTTGGTAGTGCCCCCATTGCCATCTGTGGCTGACCCTTCGCAGGAACAAATAAAAATGAAGGGATGCTTCTAATGCCAAAAACCGATGCAAGTTCCTGTTCTTCCTCTGTATCTACTTTGAAGACATTAATCTTTCCATCAAAATCTTTCGCCAGCTCTTCCAGCACAGGAGCAACAACTTTGCATGGGCCACACCAATCAGCATAAAAATCAATTATACATGGCTTTTCACCCTCAAATTTCCATTCTTTGTTCTTCTCAAAATTGAATATTTTATTCAAAAATGTTTCTTTTGTAAGATGCTCTATCATATCATTTTTATTTAATAAACATAAAGAAATTGTGTTTGTTTACAAATAGGTCAACCTTTATGCCAATAAAGTGCAGATATCAATATTAGCCTATAATTGAGTATTAATTGTAACTTTGTCATGAATAATAAACAAATTGTCATATCTATATATGAATATATGTCTTAATGACAATATTTTCGAAACACTTTCGTCTGTTGTTACATCTGAAAATGTACAAGCATATGTTATAGGAGGCTGGGTGAGGGATTGTCTTCTTAAAAGAGACCATCCCGATAAGGATATTGATATTGTAGTCATCGGAAGTGGCATTGAGATTGCACGGAAAGCAGCAAGAAAGATACATCCCGGAATAAAAGTCAGTGTCTTCAAAAATTTTGGAACTGCAATGTTCAGGAATCAGGAATATGAGATCGAGTTTGTAGGTGCAAGGAAGGAGTCATACGACAGAAGTTCGAGGAAACCTGTTGTTGAAAACGGGACACTGGAAGATGATCAGAGAAGAAGGGACTTCACAATTAACACACTGGCGATAAGCATAAATAAAGAGACATTTGGTGAGTTTTTAGATCCCTTTGGAGGCATAGATGACCTGAAGAAGAAAATAATCAGAACACCTCTCGAACCCGACAAGACATTTTCAGATGATCCGTTAAGAATGATGAGAGCTATAAGGTTTGCCAGCCAGCTTAATTTCACAATTGAGGAAAACACTTTCATTTCAATAAAAGAAAATGCCGATAGAATTAAGATTGTATCGGTTGAAAGGATTGTCATAGAACTTAATAAAATTATAATGTGTTCTCATCCTTCCAAAGGTTTCATTCTTCTTGAAAAAGCTGGTTTACTCAGAATAATTTTCCCTGAGCTTGATAATCTTAAGGGGGTCGAGACTAAAAATGGGAAGGCACACAAGGACAATTTTCATCATTCAATAAAAGTACTTGATAATATCAGTAAGAAAACTGATAATTTATGGCTCAGATGGGCTGCACTGCTTCACGATATTGCCAAGCCTGTTACAAAGAAATATCTGCCTGATACCGGATGGTCATTTCATGGTCATGAATATATTGGTTCTAAAATGGTTCCGGATATTTTCAGAAAGCTAAAGCTTCCGTTGAATGAGAAGATGAAATATGTTCAAAAAATAATTGACCTTCATCTCAGACCAATAGCATTGTCGCAGGATTTAGTAACAGATTCAGCAATCAGAAGATTGCTTTTTGAAGCCGGCGATGACATTGACGATCTCATGATATTATGCGAAGCTGATATAACATCAAATAATGAAGCAAAAAAAACAAAACATCTTGAAAACTTCAAACTTGTAAGAAATAAACTTAAAGAGATTGAAGAGAAGGACGCCGTAAGAAATTTTCAAACTCCTGTTGACGGAAGTGAGATTATCTTGGCTTTTGGAATAAGCCCTGGTAAAGAGGTTGGTGTTATTAAAAATGCAATCAGGGAGGCTATACTTGATGGGATAATCCCTAATGAACATGAAGCTGCCAGGAAGCTGATGCTTAAAAAAGGAGTGGATCTTGGTCTCACTCCGGTTGACCCTATCACCTGACTTTAAGATCGAGAAGTACAGGCAGATGATCGCTAAACCCTCCCTGGTACTTATATCCGCGATACGTTGAAAACGGACTGAACCCCGGGTATTTGGGATCTTTTTTCAATAGAAAATCAGGTTTGAAAATTCTTAACAGATTTGGTTCAGTATAAAGTCCTTCTGTACATGTCAGAAGTTTCTTTGATACAATTACCTGGTCAATCATTTCCCATGTCCCCATATAACGATATGTCCCAAGGCCATCATCATCCAGCCTTTCAGAAAGATTTATCATGGATTTACATGAGTCTTCGGAGCAAATCAATGATTTAATAGCCTGATCATCAGGGGTAGAGTTAAAGTCTCCTAAAATGATTATTCTCGCTCCCGAAGGGTTTCTTTCAACTATGGAATCGACCTTTTCTCTAACCATAGAGGCAATTTGGAGCCTGTAATTCTCACCAGCCAGTACTCCTCCCCTCCTCGAAGGCCAATGGTTTGCAATAATGTGAATTGTATCTGAGCCGATTAAAAATTCAGTATAAAGGACGCTTCTTGAGTTAAAATCCTTTCGCTTAATTTCCGCCGGGATCCAGTACTTGTAACAAATAACATTTGCAACTTTTTTTCTATAAATGAGGCAAACGTCTATGCCTCTTCTATCGGGTGATTCCTCATGGATAATACTGTATTTAAATTTCGACAAATAAGTGCCATAAATAAGATCTTCCAGTACTTTCCTGTTTTCTATCTCACAAAAAACAATAACTGCAGGAGGGTCCCACTCCCCCGCTGCAACAATCGTTTTATACAGTGAATTTGTTTTTTTATTATACCTGCCTAAATTCCATCTCATCAATCCATCAGGGAGGAAGGCATTATCATCCGTTAGAGAATCATTATAAGTATCAAAGAAGTTTTCTACATTATAAAACATAATCCTTACGGGTTGAGATATCACAACCTGGGAATAGCCTGCGTTGAAAGTAAGAGTAAGCAGCAAGAGGGCAAATAATATGTCTGAAGAAATCCCCTTTGACATAAATCTTCCTAAAAAATAGGAGGCTACATAAAATCAGCCTCCTATTTATTTTTAATCATTAATACGCATTTATCCAGCGATATCTTCTGGCACTCTCACCAAATTTGACAGCAAGTGAAAGTTCATGAGTTCCATAACTTTGCGTCCGTATATCAGTTAAAGTGAAGTCGAGGGCATAAGCGAAATAAAATCTGTCATATTTTAAACCCACCATAGCTATGATAGCATCATTGGTTCTCCATGACACTCCGGCCCAATAATCTTCCTGATAATAGGCCCTGGCAGTCAGATCCATCTGAACAGATTTAAAAAACATATCAGAAGCTTTAATGAATGCAGATGGTTCAATAGTCCAATCTGGTGTCAATGGAAACTTAATCCCGCCTGTAAGGTAATAATTGCCGAGTTGAGCTGTTCTGATTTTTGATGTATCACCAAGTAATAATGAACCTCTGAGTAAATTAGTCATTGCAAATCCGACATAGTACCGTGATGTGGTGAAACTTGCACCAAAGTTGAAATCCGGAATAAAGACTGACCTGTCATACGAATTCAACAATGGGTCATCCTGATTTGTTAAAATCGCACCATTTGTATTAACTGCAAATTGATAAGCGGTCATTGCAAGCCCAAAAGAAAGGTCATTCGGTATTCCCCCGGTTCGTCCCATCGAAATATGGTAAGCATAAGCTAGCGAAAATCCAGTACGATGCATAATACCATTGTTGTCGTTGAAGACATATCCACCCAGACCTACCTTACCTCCTTTGGTAGGTTTAATAATCTTCTTCCTGACTGCTGTGGATTTTGATATGAAGCTATTTTTGAGGATACGAGTCTGAAAACTTGCAGCATATGTACTTGGTGCCCCTGCCATTCCAACCCATTGCTCTCTAACAGTAAGGTTGACAGTAGTATAACCATCGCGGCCAGCGAATGATGGGTTTATCAGAAAACCGTTCATTATGTACTGGCTGTACATGGGGACCTGCTGTGAAAAGGCCGTTCCAAAACTTAAGCTGAGAACAATCGCTTGCAATATAATTCTTAGATACCTCATATATTATTCGAAATATAGTAATTATTATCTGATTATACTTATCACACCCGATCTGGGTTTAGATCCATCATTAAGATGTAAAACATAATGATATGAATCTGTTGGTAAGAGCGTCCCTTCAAATGTACCATTCCATGGGTTTGCAGCTAAGTTTTTAGTATGGAATACAAGTTTACCCCACCTTGTAAAGACATAGACTTCAGCATCAGGGAACATATCAATATTCTTAATCTGCCAGGTATCATTAACCCCATCATTATTTGGTGTTATAATAGTAGGTATTTCGATACACTTATCAGAACCTGCAATGCCAACAATAATATCCTCCAGATGAGCAGCACATCCATTCTTGTCAGTAACAGTAACACTGTATGTTCCGGCAGGAATATCTTGACGGTCCTGTATAAGAATATTACCAGACCAAATCACGCTGTATGGAGGAGTCCCTCCTGTTATCGTAAGAGTTATCGAACCATCAGCAACATCAGGACATGAAGCATCATCTACCTTGGGACTGGCTATTGAAACTGCTGCAGGCTCAACTATTGTCACAGAAACATTCGCTGTACATAGATTTGCATCCTGAACAGTTATTGTATAAGCCGCACCAGCAAGATTGTTAAATGTACCAGAAACCTGGAATGTTCCACCGTTCAGACTGTACATATACGGAGAAATTCCGCCAGAACCTGTTATAGTCACCGATCCATCTGTTGATCCAAAACATGAAACATCAACATGTGAAGTTGAAACTGTCGGTAAGGAATTGACCGTCATTGTTTCAATATTAGATGTTGCAGGATTAGTGCTTGTACAAGTTAAACTTGACGTCAACACAACTGTGATTACATCTCCATTGGTCGGTACATAAGCATATGTCGGACTGTTGATCCCAACCACTGTAGCTCCCTTATACCACTGGTAAGCTGGTGTTGTACCACCATTAACAGGTGAAGCTGTGAAGTTAACTGTTGTCCCTGCACATACAGGGTTCGCATCTGCCGCTATTGAAACACTAACCGGCAATATCGGATTCACAGTCACAGTTACTGCATTCGATGTTGCTGGACCACCGCTCTGACATGTCTCATTCGAAGTCAGAACTACTGTGATAACATCGCCATTGTTCGGGATATATGAATATATAGGACTGTCTGTACCTACTGGTGTTACTCCATTATACCACTGGTAAGCCGGTGTGGTACCTCCATTAACTGGTGTGGCTGTAAAAGTCGCTGTTGCTCCTGTACATACAGGGTTAGCATCCGGTGTTATGGTTACACTTACCGGCAGTAATGCATTGACTGTCATGGCAACTATATTGGAAGTAGC
>Ga0182027_10003691_pt1 | contig 24051 bp, 24 predicted proteins | sample 712E1DmetaG_FD_121300 | JGI IMG/M metagenome (GOLD analysis project Ga0182027, IMG submission 121300) | Permafrost microbial communities from Stordalen Mire, Sweden - 712E1D metaG (Illumina Assembly) | ecosystem: Environmental > Terrestrial > Soil > Wetlands > Permafrost | place: Sweden... | reverse complement strand
GCGGACATCTGCTCGCGCCCCATGGGCGCCGCCGGCCACACTCCCTCGGCAATCAGCGCGCCGGCCGGCGGGGAAGCCGGGTCCACGATGGCCAGTCCCTTCTGCCGGGCCTGCGCCATGACATCGCCGGGCGCCACGCCCTTATCGCACACCAGACAGTCGAATGGCGTGCCGCCGAGAAGCGCCAGCGCAGCAGGGTCTTTCCAACTAGCCGGCCAACGAAATGGGTTCAAGTCCGAGATCATAGAAAACCTGACGCGGAGACGCAGAGACGCGGAGAATACGAATACCGTATGGCATTACCTGCGTTCTTCTCCGCGTCTCCGCGTCTCCGCGTCAAAAAAATCCGATTCGCATGCATCACTGCTTGATGATGGTTCCATCGCGCCGCCGAACCTCGCCCCAACCGCCGTTGAGGTTATTCCTGCCGGGGTTGAACGGAGCTTTGGCCGCGGCCGCCTCGTCGATCTCAATGCCCCAACCCGGCGCCTCGTTCACCCAGAGGTACCCATCCTTCATGACTGGACATCCCTTGAAGATCTCTTGCGTGCGGGCGTTGAAGTCCGAGTATTCCTGAATGCCGAAGTTGTAGCTGACCACATCGAGCGTCACGTTGGCCATGTGGCCGATGGGCGAGACGTCGCCGGGGCCGTGCCAGGCCGTCTTGACGCCGAACATCTCGGCCATGATGGCGATCTTGCGCGCCGGCGTGAACCCGCCCGCCTGCGATACGTGCACGCGGACGTAATCGATGAGGCGCTCCGCGATCAGCGGCTGCCATTCGTGCGGGCTGTTGAACAACTCTCCCATGGCGATGGGCGTGGCGCACTGCGAGCGGATCTGGCGGAAGTAGGCGCTATCCTCCGGCGAGAGCGGGTCTTCCACGAAGAACAGCTTGAACTGTTCGATGTCCTTGCAGAACTGCACGGCCTGGTTGGGCGAAACGCGCTCGTGCATGTCGTGCAGCAGCTCAACCTCGGCGCCCAGTTCCTTGCGGCAAGTCTCGAGCATCTTGAGGGCGCGGCGGAGGTAGACCGCGGGCTCGAAGACCTGCCCTTCATGGAGCGCCGCAACGCGCGGCGCGGCGCTGCCGCCGGCCCCGTAGCCGGCCATTCCGGGAATCCCAATCTGCACGCGGACGTTCCTGAAGCCCTGCGCCATGAAGCGCTTGGCCGATTCCACCACATTGGGGTAATCGGCCCCGTCGGCGTGCGCGTAGCAGTCCGCGGCTTCCCGGCACTTCCCGCCCGCAAGCTGGTAAACCGGCATGCCGGCCTGCCGTCCCTTGATGTCCCACAGGGCTTGATCGATGCCGCTGATGGCATTGTTCAGCACCGGCCCGTTCTTCCAATAGGAACTGTCGTAGCAGGCCTGCCAGATATCTTCGATGCGGTCCGTGGTCTTATTGAGAAGCAAGGGCTTGAGGTATTTTTCAACCGCCGGCCTGACCAGGTCCGCGCGTTGCGTGAAGGTGGCGCAGCCGTACCCATACAAGCCGTCCTGATCGGTAGTGATTTTGACCACCGTGAGGCGCACGCCGGCCGGCGCGCACTCGATCACGCTAATATCCTTGATCTTGGGGATGGGCATTCCCCGCGTGGCGCGGGCGGCTTGCTCCTGGGCTTTCTGCTCGCGCGGCAGGGACAGTCCCATCAGCCCGGCGGCTCCCATGGTTTTCAGTAAATCGCGGCGGCGAAAAGGCATCCTGGCCTCCCAGCGTAAGCTCGATTTTCGCACAACGCGCGACGCCGTGGTCTTATCATGAGGAATGCTCTGGCGTCTCCTGCTCCTCGCCGCGTCTGGCGCCGCCCAGACTCACACGCCCACGCCTCCCGCGCCGAAGTTTGAAGTCGTTTCCCTCAAGCACGTCGGAAGTTATAGAGATGGCGGCAGGATTGAGGGCAGTATGCACTACACCCGGCCTTGGCGCACCCTGCGGTACACCGGCGCAAGATTATCGGGCGAAGTCCCGCTAGACGTCATCTTGCGCTTCGCGTTTTCTTCCCTTGTGAACCCCTACTACTGCGAAGCACCCTTTTGGATGAACGAAGAATACTACCAGATCGACGCGATCGCGCCGGCCGGCGCCACCGAAGAAAACGCGCGAGCGATGCTTCGAACGGCGCTGGCCGAACGGCTCGGCTTGCAATATCATGTGGCCGATAAAGAAAAAAAGATCCTCGCTTTGCTGCGCGGAAGCGGCGCTCTGAGGCTACTGCCGTCCACCGAGCCCGAACCCAACCCCGGCCTCCACCGAGTAGGCGTCTTCAAGAACAAATCCGCCTCTCTGCCCGACTTCGCCGGTTTCCTCTCGTGGATGACTGGCAGCCAGGTGATCGATAAGACCGGCATCCCCGGCCGCTACAACTTCGATGTCGACTGGAGCCAGAAGATCGAAGGCCCGCCGGGCTCCGACCCGAGCATAGCCTACGCCGGAGTGCAGAGGCTTGGCCTGAAGCTGGAAGCCGCGAAGGATATGCAGAAGACTCTAGTGATAGACCGCGCGAATAAGGAGCCGACTCCGAACTAAACCTCGGCAATCGCCCCACCGCCACCGCGGTACGCGCAGAAAAAAGCTGAAAGCTGATGGCTGAACGCTGACAGCTTCTCCTATTTCCCGCCCTTGACGAACTTACCGGCGGGGAACTTGGGGTTGATCTTGACCTTCTTGATCTCCAGCCGCTCGGTTTCCCGGTTCCCCTGCATCCAGCTCATTAAATGCGGCATGTTCACGCCGTCCTCAACCTTGTACTTGCTCAGCCAGATCTGGGTGACCGTGTCGCCGGATGTGTGGGCCATCATCATGGGGAGATACGTCTTGCCGTCGATGAACAAGCGGATGGCGAAATCGCCTGGGCCTTTGCCTACCAACGCGTAGGCCGAACCGCCGTCGGGAGTAGGGATTTGGTCGACTACGGCCCATTGGAACGGGAAGCTGGGCCGGTCCGCCAGCAGCAGCGCCAGAAGATAACGGGTGAACGTCCCCCTCAGGTCCTGGCGGCGGGAGGCAAGCATCGACCCCGCCGCGCGCTCGACCATCGCGCTCTCAATTTGCGAATCGGCCGACATTCGTATGTCGGACCATTGCTCGTCTCCGTTGAGACAATCGACCACGGTGGGAGCGCCCACCGACGCCGCCATCTCCGGACTCACTCCGGCCCCCATGCTCGCGGCCAACTGTACCGTCTGCTCGCGCAGAAACTTGTCCGGAAGCTGGATGCTCAGAGTCACGTCGCTAAGGATGGCCCCATTGGCGGCCGCGCCGGAGACCGACAGGCTCTCCACGGCCGCAAGCTTGCTGCCGCCCATGGCTTGCCGCGCCTGTCGCAGGATGTCGTCCGCGGACGGCTGCGCGGCCGCCGCCGCCGCAAACATCAGCAACCAAAGCGCCTTGCGCATTCTCGACATTTCCTTTCCGTGCCAGCGACCTAGTTGTAGTATACATTTCCCGCCAGGATCGGCCTGGCCGCGGCTGCGGAACTTGCCGTAACGGTCTTGCCTTTGCGCTTATAGGTGAGACGGTCATTGGGTTTCACGTCCCGCACCCCAAACGCACCCGCCGGCAGCACGGTGGCGAGGTTCGTTTTGGTACAATCGAAGGTCCCGGAAAGCGCGGTTGGAGAACATCGATGGGTGAAGCGTTAGGCATGATCGAAACGCGCGGCTTGGTAGCCATGGTGGAAGCCGCGGACGCAATGGTGAAAGCCGCCAAGGTTGAGTTGGTCGGCTGGGAGAAAATCGGTTCCGGCTATGTGACCGCCATGGTGCGGGGCGACGTGGCCGCGGTCAAAGCGGCTACCGATGCCGGCGCGGCAGCCGCGCGGCGGGTGGGCGAACTGGTTTCCGTCCACGTGATTCCACGCCCGCATCAGAGCCTGGAAGACGCTCTGCCCATTGGCAAGCCGCATGCGCCGGCCGCCGGCAAGTAGCCGGATCGCGAGGCTATCATGATTCTGGCCCGCGTTGTGGGCACGGTTGTCGCCACCCGGAAGGACCCCCGCCTGGAAGGCAAGAAGCTCCTTATCCTGAAGCCCGTCTCGCCGGAAGGCGGCGACGAGGCCGGCTATGTGGTGGCCGTCGATACCGTGGGCGCCGGCAACCGCGAGCGCGTCATCGCCGTCTCGGGCAGTTCCGCCCGCATGGCCGAAGGTTGCAAGGATATGCCCGTCGACACGGTCGTCGTGGGTATCGTCGACGAAGTGCATTTGGACTGACTCATGTTCCTCGGACGGGTTGTCGGAAGCGTCTGGGCCACCGTCAAGGACCCCCAACTGGCGGGTCTGCGCATGCTGGTGGTCCAGCCGGTCACGCCGGCGCTTGAAGACTCGGGCAAGCGGCTCGTCTGCACCGACTGTACCGGGGCCGGCGCCGGCGAAATCGTCTACTGGGTGCGCGCCCGGGAAGCCAGCTTTCCGTTTCTTCCCCAAGAGCCGCCCACCGACGCCACCGTGGTTGGCATCGTCGATTCCGTCCATCTAGGCGGCGAGGGTCCGGCATGTTGATCGGGCGCATCGTGGGAGACCTGACGGCCACGCGGAAGGACCCGAGCCATGAGGGACGCAAGATCCTGCTGGTTCAGCCGCTCAACTTGGACGGCACGGATCGCGGCGCCGCCATGGTGGCGCTCGACGCCGTGGGCGCCGGCGCGGGCGACCGGGTGCTGATTGTCACCGACGGTTTCGCCGCCATGACCGCGGTGGACCGTCCGGCGGGGTCGCCCATCGACGTGGCCGTGGTGGGGTTCATCGACCGCATCGAACTGCTTCCCGGCGTGTCCTGAAATCGGCTGTCCTGAAATCGGCCATCGGCTTTCGGCTAAGGCGCTTGCCGATCCCCCGGCCTTCGCCCCTCCCTCCGTCTCCGGCAAATCCGATCGAGCGCCTTTAGCCGACGGCTGATGGCGGATGGCTATTCCTAAAGTTTTCCTGCCTCCTGCCGATGGATAGTCGGATGGAGGCTGCATGCACGCTCTTGAGACGAAGCTCTTAGGTGAGATTAACTATGACGACGACGCGGTGATCGAGTTTCCCCACGGGCTGCCGGGCTTCGACGATTTCCGCCGCTTTGTGGCCGTGACCTTGGAAAACGCCAAGCCGCTGGTCTTTCTGCAAAGCGTCGAAGACGCCGCCCTATGCTTCACCACGCTACCCGTGCTGTCGGTGGATCCGCGCTACCGGCTGTCGCTCAGCGGCGAAGACCGGGATCTGGTCGATCTTCCCGCCACGCGCCAGCCGGTGATTGGGCGCGAGGTGATGTGTCTGGCCGTGGTTTCCATCCGCGAAACCGGCGCCACCGCCAACCTGCTGGCCCCGGTGGTGGTGAACCCGCGCAATCTCAAAGCCGTGCAGGCCGTCGCGCAGGAGTCCGGCTACTCCCATCAGCACGTGTTGATGGAAACGGCCGTCGAAGAGGTTGCCTTGTGCTCATGATGTCGCGCCGTGCGGGAGAAACCATCCTGATTGGCGAGGACATTGAGGTCGTTATCGCGCACATCGGGCGCTCCCGCGTGAAGGTCGGGATCCGCGCCCCGCGAGAGACCAGCGTGATCGCGCTCGAAGTCAAGTTGGTGCGCGACGAAAATCTGGCGGCCGCAGGCGGCGACCCGGCGGAGTTCTCCAGCTTGATCGCACGCTGGCATCCGGTTTCTCAAGGTCTCTCGCGACCAACCGATAAGGTTGGTGTCCGGCAAGAAGCCGGGACAAAAAGCTGAAAGGATTTCACCGTGTCTATTTCCATCCAAACCAACGTAAACTCGCTCGTCGCTCAGCAGAATTTGAACGTCACCAACGCGTTCCAGAGCAAGACGATTCAACAATTAACATCCGGCTACCGGATCAATCAGGCTGGCGACGACGCCGCCGGCCTGGCGGTCGCCAACCAGTTCAGCAGCGGTATCGCCGAGCTGACCCAAGGCGTTGCCAATGGCAACGACGGTGTGGCGCAACTCCAGATCATGGATGGCGGAATGAGCAACATTACGCAGATCCTCAACCGGCTGCAGACCCTGGCGACGCAATCGGCGTCAGGCACCTTCACCGGCCTCCGCGCCACCCTGAACACGGAATTCCAGAACGACCTTTCCGAAATCGACCGGCAGGCGCAATCGATTGGGCTGAACAGCGGCGGTACGTTCGCCCAGAGCCTGAATGTGTACTTGGGCGAAGGCAGCGGCAGTCAGAGTCTGAGCAACGGGATCGTGACCCTCAACCTGGCGGGGTCGGCCGTAGACAGCCAGAGCCTCGGACTGAAGGGCATGGAGGCGGTCAATCTCACGAGCGGCAGCCTGAGCGGGACGAATGCCGGCACCGATCTCGGCGCCAGTTCCGCCACCTCGGTCCAGAACATCGTCGGCAACACCAGCGGCGCCAACCAGAACCAGGAAGCGACGGCGGGCTATGCTTCGTTTCAATTCTCGGGCTCGGGCTTCTCCGATGGCAGCAAGATAACGGCCTCGGTGAACCTGGCTGGCGTGACGGATACCACTACCTTGGCGGCGGCCGTCAACGCCGCGATCAAGTCCGCCGGCCAAGGCCCCACCGCCTCGGCCACCGCGTTCCAGAACGCCGCCATCGTAGCCAGCGTTCACACCGATACGCAAGGCGGCCAGGAACTGGCGTTCAGTTCCAGCACCTCGGCGTTCCAGGTGCAAGCCGGCGACCAGATGGCCAACGCCCTGCTAGGCAACGTCAGCAATGTGGGCGCCGTGAACGCCCCCATCGCACAGGGGCAAGCCGTTGCCGCGACGGCCGCCACCACGGTGACCGGCGCCAACACCTCGGTCGGCGCCGGCTTCACGGCAAATCAGGCCGTGAGCCTCGTCATAACCGGCGGCGGCCTCGCCAGCGCGGTGACTTTGAAGGCCAATACGACCCTCGGTGAGAGCACTTCCGCGGCCATCGCGGATCTGGAGAACCAGTTCTCGAGCAACGCGGCGCTGCAGGCCGCTGGCTTGAGCATGGCCGGTTCCACCACTCCCGGCACGCCGCTGAGTTTCACCACCGCTACGGGCCAGGGCTTCAACGTCCAGGCAACCGGCGATACCGCGGGTTTATTGGGTCTCGGCTCCTTCGCGGCCGGCAACACCGGCCAGGCCGCTTACAGCACCATTACCGCGGGCGCGGCTTACAGCGCCGCGGCGTTGACCGGCACCGCGACCACTACCGGCCTCGCTTCCGGGATGGAAGTCTCTATCAACGGGGCGGCCTCCACGGCGCTGACGGCCATTGACCTGACCACCGGCGCGCACGCCACGGCGGCCAGCGTCGCCAGCACCGCGGGCATCGGCGCCGGCGTCACCGGCGCGGTCGATATCACCGCGGCCAATCAAAACCTCGATATCACGGTCACCAATAATGGCGTAGCCACCAATCAGGTTTTCGCGTTGGCCACCAACCAGGTCGCCACCGCCGCCGGGGCGTTGGGGACGATGGTTCAAAACACTTACGCTTCCACCGCGGTGTCCGCCGCCAACCTCAACAACAGTTTCACGGTTTCGCTCGATGGCGGCGCCGCGAAAACGGTGACGGTGCTCGATGGCACTTACGCTAACTCGACCACCTACCTGGCCGCCGTCCAGGCCGGGCTCGATCAGCAGTTCACTCCTGGGAGCGTCCAGGCGAGTTGGGCGACAGTCGGGGTAACCCCCGGAGTGGGCGCCCTGACCCTGACCGACAACACCGGCGCCATGGGGCTGGCCTCCACGGTGGCGCTCGCCGCGGCCACTACCGCTACCCAGGGCACTATCGCTTCGACGGTAGCGGGGTTGGCCCAGGCCACTTTTGCCGGGTTCACGACCTCGACCAACAACGACAGCTTCATGGCCACGATGAATGGCGGAACCGCGCAGCTTGTGCAGATGGCGGATAAGACCTATGCCGCCGGCGCCGTTGGGGCAGCCAGCTTTTTAAGCGACATCCAGGGCGACCTCAACACCACGTTCGGGGCGCCTGGTGGAATTCCTAATGTGGCCGCGAGTTGGGCGGGCGGGGGCACGGGTGAGCTGACCCTGACTTCCGTCACCGCCGGCGCCAATTCGGCCGTGGGCGTCAGCGCGAATACTTACGCCAGCCACGGAACCTTGGCGTCGACCGTTGCGGGGATGACGCAGGCCGCCTTTGCCGGGTTCACGACGGCGGCGGGCAGCGACACCTTCATGGTTTCAAAGAATGGCGCGGCCGCGTTTTCGGTCAAACTGAACGATACGACCTACGCCGCCGGTACGGCTGGGGCCGCCGCCTTCCTGGGCGACCTCACGACCGCGCTCGGCGCCAATGGGGTGAGCGCAGCTTGGGCGACAGTCGCTGGAGTTCCCGGAGTCGGCGCGCTAACCCTGACTTCCGCCACTACCGGAGACATCTCTTCGGTGGCGGTCAGCGCGGCTTCCGACAACACGCACGCCGTGGCGCTATCGTCCGCGCTGGGCGTGGGCGGGGGCAGCGACACGATCACCTCGCTCGTCATATCGGCCGCCGAACACAATAACCAGTTCACGGTCGCCGTCGATGGCGGCGGCTCGGTAACGGCTACGATCGCCAATGGCACGTACACTAGCGGCGCCGCTCTGGCCTCCGCCATCTCCGGTCTCCCAGCCGGCGTGTCCGCGGCTTTCAACACGACTAGCGGCAAGCTGGTCCTGTCTTCCACCGGCGCTACTACCGGCGCCGCCGATAGCTTGAACATCGGCTCGGCCATACAGGCTACCGCGGGTATGGTAACGTCGGGGTCGGTCACAAAGACCACCGCCGCCGCCGCCTTCGTCGTGGCAGCCACCGCCGACTCGTTCGATGTGGCGCTCAATGGCGGGACCGCCACGGCGGTCGCGGTGGGCGATACCACCTACAATGACGCAACCGTGTTCCTGGCGGCTGTCCAGACTGGCCTAGACGCCGCGCTCGGAACCAACGCTGTGATCGCGGGTTGGGACGCCGCCACCGGCGCGCTGACCTTGACTTCCGACACCCTCGGCTCCAACTCCTCGGTAGTCGTCAGCAAGGACGCCGCCAACACCGGCAATACCTTCTTTGGCCTGAACACTTTGAGCGGCGTGGGATCGAACGCCGCGACCAACACCGGCGTCGCCGAGGTTGGCCTCACCGCGGCCGCTTCCGCCACCAACTTCGGTGGAACCGCAGCCGACACGGGCCTTACCAAGTTCGGCCTGAACGCGGGGACCTCCGCGGTTCAAGGCAACCACGCCGCGGCTGACGGCGGTCTTGCGAAGGTCGGCCTCAGCGCCGCAACCAGCGCCATCGCCGGCCAAGCGGCCGCGGCCAACTCCGGCCTCACGCACCTTCTTGGCGGCGGCACGGGGGCGGGTCTTACGTCTGGCTTGGCCGACGGAGCCACCACGGTCCAATCCATCGCCACCCAGATCCAAAACCACTTCGTCGGGACGGCCGTCGTTACGGTTACCGGCGCCAACAACAACGAGATCAGCATCCTGTCCCTCGTCAAAGGCGCCAATTCGGCGGTGGCCGTCAACGCCCCCGTCGCCCTCAACAGCGCCAATGCCACGCTGCACCTCGCCGTGAACACGCTAACCCCGGCGACCGGCCTGAACAGCTCGATCGGGGACATTGTGAACAATCTCAATGCCCAGTTCGCGGCCAACAGCACGTACCAAAAGGCCGGGTTGCAGGCATCCCAGACCGGAGCCTTGGGAGTCCCCGGCGCCGGCTACGTCACCATAACGTCCACCAACCAGACGCAATTCCGCCTGGATGCTCTGGGCGCGGGCGCCGCAGCCGCGGAGAACGTCGGGTTCGGGACCGCCGGGACCAGTTTCACCGCCGCCGCCCTCAACGCCGCCGGCGCCAACCCAACCTCTACGGGCACTTCGATGAGCGCTCAGGCCGCTTACGGCGTTTCCAATTCCGGACCGCAAACGTTCACCGCCATGGCGTATGGGAACGACAAGCAAGCCCTCACGTTCTCGGCCATGGACAACACCGGCCTGTTGGAGACGAAGACCATCACGCTGCAAAACAACGCAGCCGCGAATCAAGCGGGCGCCAGCATCGACAGCGCGGTGGCCTATATCAACCAACAGCTTCAGCAGTTCACCGGCAACCCGGCGTTGCAGCAAATCGTAGCTGTCAAGCAAAACGTCGGCGCGGTTAACGGCGTGGGCGGCACGGAGGAAATCAACTTCGTCAGCTCGCTCAGCAACTTCACCGTGGGCGTGGCCGGCACGGCCAATGCCGACGGTCTGCATGGAGGCGCGGCCACCCAACTCACCGCGACGTCCAACGGCAGCGGGGCCAACATGTCGATCGACACGCAGTCGAACGCCGAGGCGGCCGTCACCGCGGTTAGCGCCGCGGTTTCCAAGCTAGGCACGGCTCAAGCCGCCGTCGGCATCGGCGAAAACCAGTTGAGCTACGCCATCAATCTGGCGTCCTCGCAGATCACCAACTACTCGGCCGCGGAATCGCAAATCCGCGACGCCGACGTGGCCCAGCAAGCGGCCAACCTGACCAAGGCCCAGGTCCTGCAGCAAGCGGCTATCGCTGCCATGGCACAGGCCAATTCCTCTCCGCAAGCAGTCTTGAAGCTCCTGACCTAAACCTTGAGCTAACCGGCCGCGTCCCGCAAGGGGCGCGGCCTTAACCTAACGAGGATTGCAGACGGTGCGGGGCGGACGCTTTCGCCCGCGCCGGACCTACGGGTCGGGCAGCCGAGCCAGGAGGCTCGGCGGGGGTCGGGGGACCCGCCCCACATTCGCTTGCCGGCCTTGGAGTTTTCTATGGGAACGGTTTCCAGTTCGTTGACTTCGCCCGTCACCGTCTATTCCGGATCGAGCGGTTCGGCGGGTTCAAGCGGCTCGACGAGCCCAACCGGCCTGTTCACCGGCACGAGCGCCTACTCGGCGGATTTGCAGGCGGTAATTACCCGCGCGGTGCAGATCGCTACCCTGCCCATCGAGCTCTTGCAGAATCAACAGTCCTTCCTCACCGGCCAGTCCAACGCGCAGACCGCTCTCGATACCGACTTCAGCGCGCTCCAAACCGCCGTCCAGAACATTGGGACGGCCATGAGCGGCGGGTCCTTTCAGACCGACATTTCGGACCCAACCATTGTCGGCGCCACCCTCGGCGATGGCGCCACCCAGGGAGTCTACGCCATCGACGTTCAGGACATTGGGGCCTACGCCACCAGCATGACGCCCAGCTCCTGGAATGCCACCGAGACGGTCGCCGGCAAGCCCGACGCGTTCCAGTTGGTGGTCGGCGCCAATACGTACAGCATCACGGGAACCGACGACAGCGCGGGGTCGGTAGCCGCCGCCATCAACGCGCGGTATGGCAATCTGGTGGATGCCACGGTGGTCAACGTTGGATCGAGCTCCGCCCCCGACAACCGCATCTCGCTCCAAAGCGCCACGCTCGGCCCCATGACTTTGGACATCAAGAACGCCGCCGGAACCAGCCTTCAGACGCAGGGCGCCACTCCCGGCCGGCTGGCCAGTTATGAAATCGACAATTCGGGCAAAGTAGTGACCAGCAATTCCCGAACGGTGACCGTCTCGGACGGAGTCGAACTGACCATGCTTGCCAGCGACAACGGCACGCCCGCCGACGTAACCGTCACCCAGTCTCCCTCCGCCCTGGACAGCGCGATGTCCACGTTTGCCGCCAAATACAACCAGGCGGTCAAGGATGTCGCCGCGCAGCGCGGCCAGTCCGCCGGCGCGTTGCAGGCGACTCCCATCCTCACCGAGCTTCAGCGATCCCTCTCCGCCATCTCGACGTACTCGTCTAGCGGAGCGATCAGCGGTCTCAACGATCTCGGGCTGCAATTGAACGACGACGGAAGCCTTACGTACACCGAGGGCACGCTCCTCTCGGCCGACATCGGGAACTCTTCGGCCGTAACCGCGTTTATGGGATCGGCCACCACCGGCGGTTTCCTCGAAGCCGCCGCCAATGCGCTCACCAATATCGAGGACCCTACGGTAGGTCTGCTCAAGAACGCGGAAACGACAACGCAAACTCAGATCGCCGACATCGGCGCGCAGATCGCCGCCAAGCAGGCCCAGGTGACGCAACTGCAAACCAATTTGACCAGCCAGATGGCGGCGGCCGATTCCATGATTTCCATGGTGCAACAGCAATACCAGGAAATCTCCGGCATGTTCGCCGCGATGCAGGTGGAGGACCAAATGTATGCCACCGGTTGACGCACGGACCGAACCCATTCGACGCGCCGTCGCCTCGGGCGAATTCGGCAAGGCGCAGGCGTTGTGGGAAGATTACGCCGGGCGGCTCGCCGAGGAAGTGCGGAGCGGAACGTTTTCGAGCGCGAAGCTCGAAGCGACGCGCGAGCTGGCGGAGTGGTGCCGCGTCACGGCGTTATGCGCGCGATCGCACGCGCAAGGGCGCCTCAACCGGATGGCCATCGCGCGGCAGTACGGCGCTCCGTGCGCCGCGTCCGCATCCGCATCGAGGATCTCGGCTAGAGCCTGAAACGGATTCCGTTCCCCGGCCGCCGGCCGTTGCCCCGCTACGTGTGATACCGGTCCATGGTCCGCGGATTGTACGCCCAGTGAAACTCCAATTCGTAGCCCAGGGATTTCGCCAGCCCGTCCAGATCGGGGAATAAGGTCGCGTAAGTGATATTCATGCGGTAGAGCTCCCGCATCCCCACTTCTCGCACGGCGTTCTTGAGCACAATCTTCGCCAGGATGTTCTCCTGGTCGGCGTCCTTCAGCATTTCTTCGATCGGCACATCCAGCACGCCAGGCACGGCGAAGGTCCCGGATTGCGCAATCAGCCGCCGGTTCATGGTGTGGGGTTCTCCCATCCAGATGAAGCGGTGGCTGCCTTTCAGAAAGAAACGGTCGAAATTCCCCTTGACCCGCGGGTCCATGCGCGCGGGACGCGGCGCGCGGCTGCTATCGATGCGCGCCGGGTTCATGGCCCACACCACGCCGTCCGCCAAGGTGCGTTCCAGCGCGAAGAAGGCCGCCACGTAGGGCGACCATGTGAAGTCGATAAGCCGTGTGGGCGCCCCGTGGTGCTGCATGAGCGCCAGCCACTGGAAATCGTCGTCCGGTTCGGGAGGCTTGTCGAGGAACTGGTGCGCTTTTCGTTTGAAGATGCGGAGAATGCGGGATTCCTGCTCCGCCCACGCCTGGGGCGCCACTCCGAAGTTCCGCAGATAGCGGGAGAGCGAGCTTTGCAGCGGCCAGCGTTCGTCGCGTTCGCCGCGGAATGCCCAGTTCGAATACGGGGGCTTGGTAATCAGCCCGATGAACGCCTCCCAGGATTGCAGCCGGAAGACGCGGTATGGGTTCCTGGCCTGTTTTCGCGATGCCATCCACTAGCTATCGTAGCGGTACAGCGCCCGTGCGATGGGGACGCCCCGGACGTCGATGCGCGAAAGATCCGCCGCGCCCGCGCCGCGACCCTCAGCCAGCAGCATGGTGTTGTCGCAGGTTTGGAACGGCGCGGTCCCACGCACGGCGCGCGGATTGTAGCCCATCACGGCCGTGGCGACGGCGTCCGTGCACACCGGATTCAGGCCCGCGATCAGCACTCCGGGCTTCACCGTGCGGACGCCTTGGACCCACGGTCCTTCGCCGCCGGCCATGGATTCCACGCCCTCGACGATGGCCAGGTGAATGGGGCGCGCGGCGGAAAGGTCCGCCACAATGCGCGGCACGCGATAGCCCGGGTCGCGATTGGCGCCGAAGCGCAACTCTTGCGGAGCCGATTTGGACGGCTGGCGGCGGCCCTCGTGTCCCACTGTTCCCCGCCCGCTGGCGGGGTTCTCGTTAGGCTCGTCCACGCCGGCGTCGTCGCCGTAAATCGAAGCCGGAAGGCTGCCGAAGCAGTTCTTCAACGATAGCGTCACGCCGCACGTCGCATGGTTCTTGAGCTTAGCCAGACTCACGAACACGTCCGTGTCTTCAAACGCGCGGTTCAGGTCGTAAGCCGGATACATGTAGGCGCTGCCCGGGACCTTGAAGCGCGCGTATCTCTTACTCTTGCCGAGCGCGTTGGTGTTCTCGAACTCCACGCCCGCGGCAGCCGATTGGAGTGCGCGCACGTTCCACCCCGAATCGAGCATGGTCTCTTCCAGCGGCCCGGCGGTGGCCCACGCGCTCTCGACGAACCGGATGCGGCGCGCGCCGGCCTGCCCCAGGTGGTACGCCACCCCTCCCACTACCTTGGGGTGAACATAGTGGGTCAGTGCCGGCGCAAGGCCCTGAAGCCGTTGCGCGGGCGACCCCGTCATGTTGAGTTTGACGGTGACGGTTTTGCCGCGCACCAAGCTGCCCAGTCCTCCCAACCGATCGAACAGTACGCCCAGTTTGGCGGTTACGTCTTCTTCGTAAGAGGCGCACTGGTTTATGGCCACCGGCGCCACTGGCGCGGCGTTGGCCCCCTTCAGTAGCGGCGCGGCGGAGATGGCCGCGATCCATTCCCTGCGAGTCATCCTCGTCATTGTTCCAGCCTCACGCTGGCGCACACCGTCACCTTGTCGATGTCGGCGCCCCAGCCATCTTCGGTTTGGTAAAGTTCGAGCGGCTTCTCGACGCCACCGGGCGCGAGCAACGCCGCGCGCTTGTAGCCGCCCAGGAAATGCACGGAGACGTTTTCCACCGGATAGTCCGAGTAGTTCACCAGGTGCAGGACGGCCGTCCGGCCATCGGTGGAAATCAGAAAGTTGGAGAGCATGGAGGCGGCGTTGAACAGCCGCACTCCCAGGTTCCGGCGGCCCACCATGGAGTTCACCTCGCGCCAGATATCGTTGAGGCGTTCGAGCTCGCGCTGGTCGAGCGTGATGGCGTTCCCGCTGGGGCTCTGGTCTTTCCATCCCGGCGGCCCGGTGAGGAGGGTTCCGCCGGACCGCGTAAAATCGCGCAGCACGGCCAGTTCTTCGGGGGTGAGCGCGTCGGCGTCCAGGTTGACGGCCAGACTGGCATCCTTGAGGGCGCCGGGCGTGAGGCGCTGGCGCGGGATGGGCCGCACGGGCGTCTGCTTCACGGCGATCATGTCGAGGATGCCGCCCGAGAGCAAGCCCCCCTTGGCAGGGTCTTGCACCAGCGCCAGCTTTCCGTATTCGAGCATGCCGCGCCACTCGGGATGGCGTTCGAAATAGCCGGCCAGCGCGAGCATGCGCCCCCAATCGGCCACGGCTTGGGCGTCGCGCCGGGCCAGCCGCGCGGCAAAATCCTGGTCGAGGGCCAGCACCCAGCGCGCCCCCGACATGCCCGCGTCGGCGATGGCTTCGAGGTACCGCCGGGCGGTCACCACGGTCCTGGCGGGCGGTTGGTTGGCGATCCACAGGGGCGCATCGCTCGATGCCCGCACGCCGCGGAGGAAGCCGGTGTTGGTATCGATCCAGGCGGACCCGGTAGGCCCCGCCCTGACGTGTTCGAGGACTGCCAGGCCGGGCCAAACGCCTTGGTACGTAGCGAGAATCGCTGCGGCCGAGTTGGCCATCATCCGGCTGCGCGGCGCCAATTCCACCACCGGGGCGCTGCCCGCGGATTGCCTGACCTCAGCCGCCACGGCCTCCGAAAAATCGCCTTCGAGCGCGATGCCTGTCACCTTGGCGGCCAGCGCGCGGCGGGCGGCCGCGGGGGCATCGTCTCCGGGAACGACAATGGCGAGCGTCGCCAGCCCGCGATTCGCCGCGGCCGCCGCGAATTCCGCCGTGGCGGGCCGTACGAGAAGGCAGTTAATGGGACCGCCGGCAAGCAGATCGAGCGAGGCCGCATCGGACCACGGCCAGCGCGCGGGAACCCAGTCGGCGGGCTTTGGCAGACCAGGCGAGACGCCAGCCTGGCCGCCGGCCAACCCCGACAGCGCAAGACAGGCCAGGACACACATCCAGCCGTCCCCTCGCATATACCTACTACTGTACGACAACCGGGCCGGCGCCGGACGCAGACCCTAGTTGGGCACGGCGACGCGATCTTCGGATTGGTCCAGAATCGCAGCCTGCAGGGACTCGAGAGCTTCCACCACGCGTTCCACCAGATCGTCGGTTTGCCCAATGGCGGTTCGCGCCGATTGGATGGCGGCTTCGTGGGATGTAAAGGCCGCCTCAAACTGGTTGTTGTCCGCCGCCACGTTCTTTTCGAACTCGAGCAGGCGTTCCCGGATGGTTTGCAGGCCCTGTTCGACGCCGGCGATCCGTTCGATGGCGGCTTCCAGACCGCGTGCGAAGCGATCCGTGAGGCGCGCCTCGAGTTCCCGCAGTTCGGCGAGGACCGCGGCGGGCACCGGAGCGTCGGCGCGCCGGACCGGAATGGGGGTTTCCTCGCGCCGCGCCGACACCGTCAGCAGCTTCAGCTCCATCACCAACTTCTGCATGCGGGGCCAGCGGGCGGCCGGGTTCTTGGCCAGGCAGGTTGCCAGCAGGCGGTCGAGCGCCGGGTTGCCCACGGGCGGTGGTTCGGAAGAGGAGATGGCTTCCGCCAGCGCCGCGCCTTCGCCTTCGAAAGCCCGATGGCCGGTGGTCAACTCATAGAGAATCGCGCCGAAGGCGAAGATATCGCCGCGCGCGCCGGCGGGACGGCCGTCGAGCGCTTCAGGGGGCGTATAGGGCGTGATCGCGCCGCTCTCGCCGGGGAGCAAGTCGATCCCCGCGCCGGTCAGCACGATGCAGGCGGGCGATAGCGCTCCGTGCGCACGGCCGTCGCCGTGCAATTTGCGCAACGCCTCGGCTAGCATCAAGGCCTCGCGCAACGCCTCCGACAGCGGGACGGTTCCGGCCGGCAGGCGTTCGGCCAGGGTTACGGATTCGATGGCGGGTGTGAAACTGGGCGTCATGTCGGACTCCAATGTAACCTACGAGTGTAATCCACCCATCCACGCCGGGTATACTCAGAGTCTTGAAGCTCCTCGTCTTTTCCGACATCCACAACGATTGGAGGGCCCTCGAAGCCCTGCTGAGCGTGGAGGCGGATTACTACATCGCAGCCGGCGACCAGGTGACCTGGTCGAAGGGGTTGAACGTCTGCGGGACCATCCTGCAGGCCCGCGGCGATAGGGTCTACGTGCTGCCGGGCAACCACGAATCCGCCGATCAGGTGGCCGGCATGTGCGCGCGTTACGGGCTGCACGATTTCCACGGGCGGCATTTTCAGGCGGGGAGGTGGCACGTGGCGGGGCTGGGTTACTCGAACCCGACGCCCTTCCACACGCCCGGCGAGTATAGCGAAATACAACTCGCGGAGCGGCTCCAGCGGTTCGCGGACCTGAAGCCGCTGGCGCTGGTGTGCCACGCGCCGCCGTTCGGCACGGCGCTCGACCGGATCCTCCCGGGCATGCACGCGGGATCGACGGCGGTCCGCGATTTCATCGCCGCGCATCAGCCGGAGCACTTCCTGTGCGGCCATATTCACGAAGCGGAGAACGCCGCCATGATGATTGGCAAGACGCGCGCGCGCAACGTGGGCAAGGCCGGGCATCTGCTAGAATTGGACTGAAATCCCATGACATTAGAAGAGTTGGAACGCGCGTATTCGCCTCTCCGCGAACAGGCCCTGGCCGTGCGGAGGTATCTTTGACGTCTCCACGCAAAAGCGAAAACTAGCCGAGGTGGAAGAGCGGACTTCCGCGCCGGACTTCTGGACCCAACCCGAGAACAGCCAGAAGGTGATGCGCGGCCGCAAGCGGCTGGAAGAAGCCATCGCCAACGACGACCGGATACGGTCGCTTACCGACGATCTGGACACGCTGTTCGAGTTGGCCCGCGAAGGCGAGAACGTGGGCGCCGATATCGAGCTCGGTTTGAAGTCCTACGGCGAGTTTCTGGAGCGCATCGAAACCGCCATGCTGCTTTCGGGCGAGAACGACGCGCGCGACGCCATCGTCACGATTCACCCCGGCGCCGGCGGCACCGAGAGCCAGGATTGGGCCGAGATGCTGCTGCGCATGTACCTGCGGTGGGCGGAGCGCGAAGGCTTCAAGACCGTGGTGACGGACCGGCTGGAAGGCGAGGGCGCCGGCATCAAGTCGGTAACGTTCGAGGTCAACGGCGAGAACGCCTACGGGCTGTTGCAATCGGAGATCGGGGTGCACCGTCTGGTGCGCATCTCGCCGTTCGATTCCGCCGCGCGCCGGCACACCTCCTTCGCCTCGGTGTTCGTCTACCCGCAGGTGGACGACGAAATCAAGATCGAGATCGACCTCGACGACGTCCGCATCGACACCTTCCGCTCGTCCGGCGCCGGCGGCCAGCACGTCAACATGACGGATTCGGCGGTGCGCATGACGCACTTCCCCACCGGCATTGTGGTGCAGTGCCAGAACGAGCGCTCCCAGCACAAGAACCGGGACAGCGCCATGAAGCAGCTTCGCGCGCGCCTCTACGAGTTCGAGCTGGAAAAGAAGCGCGTGGAAACGCGCAAGACCGAGGATTCCAAGCTGGAGATCAACTTCGGCAGCCAGATTCGCAACTACGTGCTGGCGCCCTACCGCCTGGTGAAGGATTTGCGTAGCAAGATCTCCATCGGCGACGTGGACCGCGTCCTCGATGGCGACCTGGAGCCGTTGATGCACGCCTTTCTGGTGTGGCGAAAGACCGGAAAAATCGCCGGCGACGACACGGACGAGACACCCGAGTGAGCGTCGAACGCGCGGCCGCATTGATTCGCGCGGGAAAGCTGGTGGCGTTTCCCACCGAGACGGTGTACGGCCTGGGCGCCAACGCGCTGGACGCCGCCGCGGTGGAGCGCATCTTCGACGCCAAGGGACGTCCGCGCACCAGTCCGCTGATCGTGCATGTGAACTCGGTGGAAATGGCCCGCGGGCTGGCCGCGCGCTGGCCGGACGCCGCCGAAACGCTGGCGCGGCGCTACTGGCCCGGGCCGCTAACGCTGGTGGTTCCCAAACGCATCGGTGGCCAAGCCTCGATTCCGGACATCGTGACCGCGGGTCTGCCCACCGTCGCCTTGCGCATGCCGGCGCACCCGCTGGCGCTGGCGCTGATCCGCGCGGCCGGCGTGCCCATCGCCGCGCCGAGCGCCAACCGGTTCACGGAACTCTCTCCCACCGTCGCCGCGCACGTGCCGGAGGCGCTGGCGGAGTACGTGCTGGACGGCGGCCCGGCGCGCGTGGGCATCGAATCCACGGTGCTCTCGCTAGTGGATGCGCCTACTCTGCTGCGGCCCGGGGTGATCCCGCTGCCGGAGATAGAAGCTCTGATCGGCCCGGTGGCGCTGGCCGCCGACCCCGCCGCCGGCCCCCACCAATCGCCCGGCATGCACGCCCGGCACTACCGGCCCGCCACGCCGCTCTACCTCCTGAGCGCCACCGACGCGCCGCCCGCGGGCCACGGAGCATGGCTCCGCATCGGCCGCGAAATGCCGGCCGGACCGCGCGAGTACGCCGCGGCGCTGTATGAAACGCTGCACCGCCTGGACGAGCGCGGGGGGGATTGGATCGCCGTCGAGCGCCCGCCCGATACTCCCGAATGGGCCGGCGTGCTCGACCGGCTGCGCAGAGCGGCCAGCTAGTCCGCACGGGCCTTGGCTCTCGATCCGGCAGCCGGTTATAGTGATCTGATGCCAACGGGCGCCGAAACTCCCGACGAAGAGCTGGTTCAGAGGGCGCGATCCGGAGACCGCCAGGCCGCGGAAGATCTCCTGATCCGCCATCAGCCTTGGGTCTTCAACCTCGCGATTCGCATGTTGCTGCGCCGCCCCGATGCGGAGGATGCCACGCAGGAGGTGATGGTCAAAGCTCTCAAAGGCCTGCCCGCATTCCGGGGCGACAGCCAGTTTCGCACATGGCTGTACCGCATCGCCGTCAACCAGATTCTAAATACTAAGAAGGCCGCGGCGCCCGTTTGCTCGTTCGAGGACGCCGCGCGCGGCTTGCGTCAAACGCCCGACTTCGATCCGCCGGATCCACGGACCGTTCCGGTTCCGGTGGAGATCCTGATCGAGGAGACCAAGATCGGTTGCACGATGGGAACCCTGCTGTGCCTCGACGGCCGGCAGCGGCTGGCGTTCATCCTGGGTGAGGTTTTCGGCGTCCGCGACCAGGTGGGCGCGGAGATATTGGATGTCACGCCGGCGAACTTCCGGCAGATCCTGTCGCGGGCCCGGCGGGATCTGTACGAGTACCTGCGCGGCAATTGCAGCCTGGTGAATCCGGACGCCGCTTGCAAGTGCGTGAGGAAGACGCGCGCCTTTATTCAGGGCGGCTTCGTGGACCCGGGCAAGCTGCAGTTTACGTCGGCGCACTGGCGCAAGGTGCGGGAGGTGGCCGGCGACAGAGCCGATGAATTGGCGGACGCGTATATGAAAGTGGCCGCGCTGGTCTACCGCGATCACCCGTTCTACGAGCCGGCCGAGCAGGCCGCGACGTTGCGGCAGGCGCTGCGGGCAGTCTCGCTCGGGCCACCGGCGTAGTTCTTTTTGCGCCAACTGTCACGGGATGGGCCGGCGTTTGTCCAATTAGGGTAGAGGCGAGAGAAATGAAAAAGTCGATCCTGGTTTACGCGGCCGCGGCTGCGCTCTGCGGCGTGTCGCCGGCCGCCGCTCAAAACGACGCGACGGCGCGTGAAATCCTGGCGATGGAGCGCACGGCGCTCGACGGCTGGCAGAGGGGAGATCCCGGTCCGGCGCTGGCGATGTCGGACCCCGAGATCACCTATTTCCACGTTGTCACGGACAAGCGGCTCGATGGACTGCCGGCGGTGAGAGCGCTCTTTGAGAGCTACCGCGGCATGCCGTTGTTCGACAGCTACGAGATGGCCGAGCCGAAGGTGCAGGCGGGCGGCGACGCCGCTATCCTGACGTACATCCTGGTCAGGCATGTCGCGGGGACGACAACCCGCTGGAACGCCACCGAGGTATTCGAGCGCAAGAGCGAGGGCTGGCGAGTGGTCCATTCGCACTGGTCCGAGACCAAGCCTTCGGCCCCGTAGACGCGCACGGAGAAACGGACATGCTGCCAAACGCTTTCATCGGCAAGACGGAGCAGCCGTCGGAAGACGAGCTCGCCGACGCGTTGGGGCCGGCCAAGGCGCTCTGGGACGAACTGATCGCCCGTCTGGCGGCGGAGTGCAACCTGGTCGCGCGGGAATGGAATTCCTCCTCCCCCAAGCACGGATGGGCGCTTCGCCTGAAGGTGAAGAAGAGGAATATCGTGTATCTCGCGCCGTGCGCCGGCGCCGTCAGGGTAGCGTTCGTACTCGGCGACAAGGCTGTCGAAGCCGCGCGTCAGAGCACGCTTCCGCGGAAAACGATCCGCACGATCGAGGAAGGCAAGCGCTATCCGGAGGGAACGGCGATACGCATGGACGCGATCGGAGCCAAGGACATCGCGGCGATCGTGAAACTGGCCGCCATCAAGCTGCAGCACTGAGAACCGGCGGCGGTTTCACGCGTCCTGCATGAGCGGACCGCGGCGAACCCGGCGCCAAGGCTTGCGCGCGCCGCTGCCGTCGGCGTTCAGCCAGTTCCCACTTGGAGACAATGAAATATGTACGCTCAAGCGCGGCAGCACTTGACGATTTCCTCGTAGACCTCGGGGGTAAGGGCGAGATCGACGGGCAGCCCGATGCAGTAGAGGAACTGCTTGAAGCGCAGGAGATCGGGCGCCCGCGCGGCTGGGTCAGCGGCTGATCGTCACCAGGAATTCCAACTGGTTTCGGGGGCTGTTTTCGAAGTTGGCGTCGAAGTGCTCGCGGTTCCAGCGCGTGTAGCGGATCTCCGGCAGGACGTGAACGCGGCCGGCGCGGAAATCGAGGCCCATGCCGGCCACCTCGCCAAGAACGTTCTTATGCTGAAGGCCGGCGGCCGAGTTTGCATCCGTCCCCGACGCCGCGAAGACGACTTGGTCAGGATTCCCACGGTAACCCGTGAATAGGTACTGGAGCGAGTACGTGTTGCTTACCCTAAGCGTATCGAACGCCGCACCGGCGCCGAAGTAGAGGCGCGCTCCGCCGCCAGGGAACAACGCCCGTTGAACGCCCCCTGGTAGGTGGTATTTCACTTGCAAGGCGAACTCCCAGTCACCGACGGAGACGTCCTCGCTTCCAACGGCGGAAGGATAGCCGCCTTCGTAGAGGATCTCGGCCCCGTAGGGAATGGAATCCTGATAGGACAGATGCCGGTAGAGCGCATCGGCCTCCACTGCAAACCCGCCGCCGAAGCGCCAGCCAACGCTGGGGCCGACGATGAACCGGTTCGTCGTGTCTGAGGTGATTGCATACGGGGGGCTGGTCGGACCAGGCGGGTTGGAATCGGCGCGCAGCAGGACCGTTAGGGGCGCGCCTCCCGTGACCCCGAACGTCAAGCCCTGCGCGGACAAACAGGCCGCGGCAAGGAGCCATGCGGCAACCAAGCGTTTCACGGGCATCAGGGCTTCGATGGCTATACTAGCAGGCTGAAATACGCAGGGCAACTGGTTCTCCTCACGCATGGTTCCCCTCACATGGCATGCGCCGCAGGGGCGCCCTGGACCGAAACCTCGACCATCACGGTGTCCGGTCCGCCGGTCACGGCGATGCCCGAGCGGGCGTCCACGGGCACGGTACTGCCGGATGAGGTTGTCACTAGAAGGTCGGTATCGAGGAACAGCTCGACCGTGGCAGTCTTCGGTATCGTCACTGTGAATATGTGTTGGTTGCCGGACTGCCCGGCTCGCTGGAAAGACGAAAAATAGCCTGCGGCGGTTTCCACGCTGGGGAAGAAGTAGCGTCCCCCACGAATCGTGGCAATGCCCGAGACCGGCACGATCAGGTTGCCGAGGTCATCCGCGGCTAACTGGACGATCGTTCCCTTGCGCAGGATCAGAGGAGCCATCGCCGAGATGGCCCCCTCGGCCACCGAGGTTGGCGGAGATGCCGGCATCCACTCGCAACTGCCCAGATACCCTTTGCCGGCCGGCTCCGCGCAGACGTCGTACTGCCCTGCGGGCAGGCCGGCGATGCTGTAGCCCCCGGTCGGGTCGGACTGGGCGATCGCCGAAAACCTGACGCCGGTTGGGACGACGCGGCCGAGCTGGTCGCGTCCTATCTCCACCATGCGCTGGACCCACACCGTGGCCCCGGCGACAGGGTTCCCCGAATCGTCAAGAATTCTACCGGAGATGGAAGCCGAGCCGCCCGCTGCCCAGGCTGCCCCGGATATAGCCCAAAAGACAATGGCGCGCGTTATCGAAAGAGTCATAAGGTTTCCTCCATTTTGTGTAGCATCAACCCCGGGCGCGGTTCAGTAGGGAGGGTTGATCAGGCCGGGCGTCACTGCGCACGATTCGTTGAGGTACGGAATCCACGGCCGCATCACGGTCACGGTGTAGGGGTTGGCCGGCGGGAAGTACTCGTAAAGCCAACTGTTCTCGTAGCCGTTCATGCTCTGGGTCGCCATCGCGGCGGTGTAGGGCTGGCAGTTCTGGGCGCCGTGGGTTTCACCCACCATCATCACGTTCCCGATCAAGCTTCGGTAAAACCAGAAGTTATACAGGTCGGTGTACAGGTTTTCGGCCAGGGTGGTCACGTCCTGGTTCTGGTCGCAGACGCTGCCCAGGGAGGTGACGCACGGGTACGCATGCACGTCGGTCACGGACGGCTGCGTGTGGTATACCGGCATGGCGATCATCGTCGCTGAGCTGCCGCCGCAGATTAGGCCATGGGGGATGCTGAAGCCGACGGGCATGCCTATAAGGGAATACCCCCCGGCGTAGGCCTCTATGAGTTCCGACTCATTGATTAGCATCGCCGAGTCGCCGTAGAGGTTAGAGCAGTCGTAGGTCGCCCAGTCCGGGTTATAGGAAAATGTCGAGAACGTGATAACGGACGGGTTCACCCCGTCGCTTGCGGCGTGGCTTCGGAGGGTGGCGAAGACATCCGTGTTGGTAACGTTGTCGTAGATAAGGCGCCCTTCGACCGTAAAGTCCTTGAGGATGACCTCGTTCCGCAGGTCGAGTTCGCGAAGGGTGAGACCGGAGTAGTTCACCGCGGCAAAGATCTGGTCGACCAGGTTGAGGAGGGGTGCCCATCCCCAGAATGTCGGATTGGCCTGCGAGATGCTGTACCCGTTGTTATGGTCCTTGCAGTCTGGGACAATGTACCCGCCGTCTT
>Ga0182027_10003690_pt1 | contig 24053 bp, 23 predicted proteins | sample 712E1DmetaG_FD_121300 | JGI IMG/M metagenome (GOLD analysis project Ga0182027, IMG submission 121300) | Permafrost microbial communities from Stordalen Mire, Sweden - 712E1D metaG (Illumina Assembly) | ecosystem: Environmental > Terrestrial > Soil > Wetlands > Permafrost | place: Sweden... | reverse complement strand
TGTTTAATTCCGGTGCTTGCGAAACCTCCTTAACACCGGCTTCCGCGACTTCTTTATCTTTTACAACCGGCGTCTCTGTTGGTTTAACAAAATCACTAATCGGGGCCATTTCCGCCTCTTTATGCAAAGAGCCTGTTGGCACCGGGATTACAACCGGAGATTGTGGTTGAACATTATTCAGAGGAGTCCGCACGGCGGGCTGGGCTTGAGACTGATTATTATCATCTGTCTGATTTTGTTTTTGAGCAGTATCGTCCATACGCTAATCATAGCATTTAGCTTGACAAAGAACAATAAATATTAAGACTTTACTGACCAAATAGTTTCTTTTTGTTTTTCTTTGTAATTTATCGCTCTAGCGAACATAAACAGAAGGTCCGAAAGTCTATTGAGGTATACAAGAACTTCCGAGAGCACCTTTTCTTTTTCAGCCAATGCCACTGTCCGCCTTTCGGCACGCCTGGCAATTGTTCTGGCATAATGCAAAAGCGAACCTACTTTTCCGCCGGGCAAGATAAAATTTTTAAGCCTCGGTAGTTTTTCTGTTAATAAATCGATCGTTTTTTCAAATTCGGAAACTCTTTTTTTAAGCTTTTTACTTAAGACCAGATGCTGCTTTTCTCCGGGACCGGCCAAACAGGCTCCAATTTCAAACAGATCGTTTTGGATTTTCAAAAGCTCTGTTTTTATTTTTTTGTCTTTAATTTGAGATACAATAATCCCCAAAAAACTATTCAATTCATCCAAATTCCCATAAGCTTCCACCCGAATACTGTTTTTGGAAACTGTTTTGCCAGTGTGAAGAGCTGTTTTACCTTTATCGCCAAATTTTGTATAGATTGGCATAATTATCCTTTCTTAAGATTGTACTTTGCTGATTTTAACCCTGGTTACAAGAAGCTGAGCTAACTCATAGCAACTGAAAAATACTCCGGTATAGCAAAAATCGCCTAAAACCGTGTTCTTAAAGAATGGAATTCCCATCATGTAGCTTTGCATTAACCCGTTAAGATTATGCGGATACCATCCTCCCACCCAAACTCCAAAATTAGTAATTAAGAAAAATAGAATTGAAGAGATAAGGGATGAGCAGATTATGTTTTTTGCGCTTTTGTGGTTTTTTAGCCACAAACCGATTACTCCTGTCAGAATAAAGCTTCCATAAACATAAGGCATCACTGGATGGAATCCCAAAAAGATATCGGAAACAAACATTGCCGCAAGCGGAAAGACAAAAGCATATTTCTTATTTAGATACACTCCTCCAAAAAGCGCCATCGCCGCAATCGGTGTAAAGTTGGGAAGATGGGGCAAAAGACGCATTAAAACAGCAATCAGTATTACCAGTAATGGACTAATAAAATTTTTAAAGTTAGACTTATTCATATTTAAAACGATGTTAAAACAAAATCCAATTTATCGCCGTCATTAACTTTATAGCTTGAAACTCCCACCATGGATGATACACCATTTACTTGAAATTCAAAATAGTAACTTGAGTCTGCGCTAATACCATTAAATTCTGTTATAAAAATACCCATATTCCCTCCATAATCGGTATATTTTAAGTTACTTAGACCGACCGCCGCAACCACCGCATCCCAGGCTGTTTGGCCTTGGTTTACTGTTGTAGTATATAAATCGGAATTCTTCTGTCCCGCATAATCAATTCCAATTTGAATTTGTAATCCCACAGGAGTCGGTGTCGGGGTTTCCGTTGGAATAGGACTCGGCGTTAACGTAGGCGTTGGGGTCGGAGTATCAGTTGCTTGCGGAACCGGCGTTGGGATCACAGTATTGGCTGGGACCGAAGTTGGGGTCGGAGTAATTGTCGGAGTCGGAGATGAAACAACACTTGTCGGAATAGGTGTTAAAGTAGGAACAGAAATTGTTGAAGTAGGCGTAGCTGTTAGTGCCGGAATTGAAATCTGGGATTGCGGTTTTAAAACAACTTTCAAAATATCGTTTTTCTTAGCTGCCCCTACGTACGATGGAGTAAAAATTGAAGGAATAAGTAAGGAAAACACCAACGAAATTACAATAATTAATCCCTTGTTTTTTAGAACATTTGTTTTTATTCCGTTAATTATATTAACCATAAAAAATCCTTCCCGTACGACCCGAGAAGGACACAAAAGCTCCTGCTCGGGAAACAAAATAAATATAGTTTTCTGACTTTAACAGTTGCGGCACAGTCCTAGACTTTCACTAGGATTACCTATATTTATTTTTAAATTATCTAGCTAACACTCAGAATAACCACAAGCGTAGCATTTTTTACAACCTTCTTCATAAGCTAGACTGGCTCCCCCGCACTCGGGACAAATATCATATAGTCCCGTTGCGGCCCCATCCGTTGCTGACAGAGAACCCGCTGGAGTTTGCAAAGACAATTGTTCTATTTTGACAATTTCCTCTTTTACTTCCTCTTTCGGCGCTGCGTCTGCAACGATTGGCTGAGTATGTCCATTAAGATGTGTTGTAGCACTGCCATTGTGCCCGTTTCCGTTATGATTTACTGCTGTTTCCGTTTTCCTGTCCTCAACAATTCCATTGACTCTGAATTCAAAATGCCTGGATAAAACTTTAGCAATGGCATCTGGCAATGAACGAACTTTGTTTTCGCCGAACCCAACGCTTCTTGCTCCACCAATGCCGATTAATTGCGCAACTACTTGCCTTATCCTTTCTCTTGGCGCCAGTGCTCCGTTAATTCTTAAGTTTAAAGAGATCATTCGTCCCAAGGCGTCTGCCATCGCTGCTACATCCGATCCGGATTTTCCAACCGTAATAAACACTTCAAACGGTTGTCTATTCTCATCGTGATTAATGGTAATGTAAGTTTTTCCAACCGGCGTATCTGTTCCATAAGTTACTCCTTCAACCATCATTGGTCTTGGTAAAACCGGCAAGGAAGTCTGAACTTGGGGTACCGGCGCTACAACTGCTGGCTTTTCTTCTTTTCTTTCATAAACTCCGGCCCTTGAACCATCTCGCATATAAGTTATGCCTTTAAGCCCCATGTCATAAGCCAACATATAAAGTCTTTTTACATCTTCAACTGTATGGTCTTTGGGTGCATTAACTGTTTTGGAAATTGAGGCATCAATATATTCCTGCGCAATCGCCTGAACTTCAACGTGTTCTTCCGGTGTCAAATCGTTTGCCGACGCAAAATAATCCGGCTTTTGTGTCTTTGGATGAGCTTTTTTCCAAGCCTCAAAAAGCGGGTGATACATTTGATGTTCACCCAGTCTATCGCGCCTGATAAACTCGAACTCATAAACCGGCTCCACTCCGGATGAGACACCGGATAAAAGCGACGTTGATCCAGTTGGGGCAATTGTTAGAAGCACTGCGTTCCTAATTCCCTGCTTGGCGATTTTGGCTCTGATTTCTTCAGGAAGTCTTTTAATATGAAATCCTTGCAAATATTTTTCTTTATTAAATTTAGGGAATGCGCCTTTTTCTTTAGCAATATCTGATGATGCAATATAGGCATTATCCCTTAAGGTTTTAAAGATTTTATCAATAACCTTAAGCGATTCTTCTCCCCCATATCTGACTTCCATTTTAATCAGCGCATCCGCCAGTCCTAAAATTCCTAAACCCTGTCTCCTAATATCCTTTGCCACTTTTTCGTTTTCAGCATAGAAATAATGTGTATCATCAATGACATCGTCTAAAAATCTGACAGCTGTCTGAACGTCTCTAGCAAAATTATCGTAATCAAATTGTTTTTCTTTAACATAAGCTGCTAGATTTAATGCTCCCAAGTTACAAACCGCCCAAGCCGATAACGGTTGTTCACCGCAGGGATTAGTGGCAATTAAAGTTTCAAAATAATAAGTGTTTGACCTCTTGTTGCTTCTGTCCAAGAAGTGCAATCCCGGCTCAGCAGATTTCCAAGCCGCCGTGCAGATTAAATCCCAAAGATATTTGGCTTTAATGGTTTTAAGAACTTTTACTTTTCCGCCGATTTTCTTCCAACCGTCTAAATCGCCCGTCCATTTTTTGTCATACTTTGGATCATCCAAATCCGGATAGACCAAATCCCAATTGGCGTCTTTTTTGACCGCTTCCATAAAAGCATCGGAAAGACAAACTGACAGATTGGCACCGTTAATTTTATTTAAATCCTGCTTGACCGTGATAAATTCCTCAATATCCGGATGCCAATCATGTAGCATTAACATTAAAGCGCCCCTTCGGGATCCACCCTGCTGCACTATATCTTTAGTTGCCACCGAATAAAGCTCCGCCCAGTTGATTGGACCGGAAGAAAATCCATTAACCCTTTTCACTCTTGCTCCTCTTGGTCTTAACGATGAAAGATTAAGCCCCACTCCACCACCATGGGCCATAATTTCGATCATTTGCGTTAAATTGGCCATTATTCCGCCCCTTGAATCTGGGGGATTTGGGATAACAAAACAATTATAATAAGTAACATCAAAACCGGTTCCTGCTCCTGCCAAGATTCTCCCACCTGGCAAAAATTTAAAATCTTCCATGACACTATAGAATCTTTTCTCCCATTTCTTGCGGTCTTTTGGTTTTTCAACACCGGCAATTCCTTTAGCTACTCTTTTCCACATCTCTTCCGGAGTTTTTTCCATTGGGTCGCCTTTTGGGTTCTTTAAGGAGTACCTGTCTAAAAATACTTTTTGTCTTATTCCATCAAGTTTCATATTATTTTATTAATCTTTTGACTTCTTTTTCAAAATCTTCTACATCTACGAATCTTCGAAAAACGCTCGAAAATCTGATATACGCCACCTTATCCATTGTCTTAAGTTTAGTAGCAACCATCTGCCCGATTTTCTTGCTGTCTACTTCTACCGAATCGGCAGTTCTTAATTCCTGCTCAATTTCCGTTACTATCTTTTCTATGTCTTCAAGAGATACCTTGGTTTTTTCGCAAGATCTGATTATCCCCCGCTTTAATTTATCTCTGTCAAATTGCTCTCTTTTCCCGTCTTTCTTAATTACTATTAAATTAATATTCTCAATTCTCTCGTAAGTCGTAAATCTTTTGGCACACTTTACACATTCTCTTCTTCGCCTAATTGTTCCCAAGTCCTCGCTGTCTCTTGTTTCTACGACTTCTGTATCTTGATTTCCGCAATATGGACACTTCATATCTTCGTGTTTTGGCACCCCTTTTAGCCTTATCAGGTGTTTTGATGCCTTAAAACGCTAGATCTAGTGCCAGAAAAATCATATGGCACTAGATCTGACCTGTCAACTATGAACATCTATATCAAATACAGTCAACATTATTTTTAGCTTCAATTTTCCTTTCAATCATAGACGACTTAAGAAAAGAATAAAAAATATATTCTTGAGCAGCAAACTTATACTAAAGGCAGATTACAAAATATGTTCTCTTATGGAGAATAATACTATTAGTTAGACTTAAGTTGTTCCGCACTAAATTGAAAGCTTCCCATCCTGTTTAAAGACGCATCTAATAATCCCTTTGTAGTTTTGTTCGCTTGTTGAATCATTTGCAGAATTACTTGTTGGTGTTTTATCGACGCTGTAATAATTTTTGAAAGAATATCGTTTATATTATTTCCTTGCTTTTTTGCAATGGCTGCAAAACCTATTGCCTGATAAAAATAATTTCCGGATTTAGAAAGTGTAGTAATTCCTAAATCATCTTTATTTTTAATCAACAGGGCCTCTGCCCCACCCAACCTTTTATCTGCCATTAATAAATCGTACTCTGCTTTTTTTACCGGATCTGTAATTAACATTCCATAAATATTATCTCTTAGGGCTTTTAAAAAATATAAAGGGTTATCCGGCAAGATCCCTGTAAAAGGAAGGTCGTACTGGACCTGTGGCAAATTGGCGGCCGAAGACGCTGTTTGGGCAAAAGCTTTTTGAAAAGGTAGTGAAAATAAAATTAATAAAATTACAAACAAGAGCTTCTTCATGTCGCTATTATACAACAACTCAGCAAGTAGTTTTAGGGGGTTCTACAACCAATGTTTTTTAAGACAAAATCTAAAGCTTCTTCTTTATTTAAGGAATACGTATTAACCACCAAATCATAATATTTGTGATCCCAATAAATCCAGTTTGAATCATTCTCCGCATATAGTTTTCTAAACTTCTCCAGATTTTCCTTTTCTCTTTCCAAAATTTCGTGTTTTGCCGCCTGTAAAGAAATTCCGTCTCTATTCATAAGTCTATCAATCCTAATATCGGCTTTGTCGTCTCCACTGGGGTCCTGACAGATTACCAAGATTTTGAAGACCCCCTCAATTCCCTGAATATCAAAACCCGCTAAGTGGCTTTGAATAATTTGATGTTTTTCATGAATTAATATCTTTTTAATTTGCTCTTCAAACCGAAGATCGAAACTATCAGGCCTTTGCAACACATCAACCTGACTAATGTTTAATTCCTTATGAATCTTCTCGAACAGATCTCCTCCTTCAAGCAAAGGCCAATTCAGTTTATCTGAAAGCTTTTTGGCAAGGGTTGTAGCTCCTGCACCAATTCTTCCCGAAATGGTAATATTCCTAATTTCTGGAAGATCTATTGATTCCCTTAAGTTCTTCATAATGTCGGCTGTGGCCGTAACGGATCGGGCGCTGCTGTAGCCAAATCGGGAGCAGGTACTGCTGGAGTAGGCTCGGGCGTGGACGCTAGAACAGGAGTAGTCGGCGCAACGACAACAGGATTAACTAAATTTTTACCCAATATCATCACTTCTTCGACTAACCGATTGGCATAACCATATTCATTATCGTACCAGGCAATAATTTTAACCATGTTGCCGATAACTTGAGTTAAAGAAAGGTCGACAATTGATGAGTATGGGCTACCGATAATGTCTGAAGAAACCAGCGGATCTTCGGTTACCGCCAAAATACCGTTAAAATTGGGGGATTGAGAAGCTTTTCTAATAGTATCGTTTACTTCTTGCTTCGTAGTATCTCTTTTTAAAACAAAAGTGAAATCGGATAATGAACCAACCGCCACCGGAACTCTTAAGGATAATCCTCCGAAAACTCCATTTAACTCTGGTATTACCTGAGCCGCGGCAATCGTGGCGCCGGTTGAGGTTGGAATAATATTTTGCCCGGCCGCCCTAGCTCTTCTATAATCTTTGTGTCCGCCGTCTTGCAGTTTTTGATCCGAAGTATAGCTGTGAATTGTGGTCATCATTGCCTTCTCTACTCCAAAACTATCAACCATCACTTTTGCCACCGGCGCAATACAATTGGTTGTACAGGAAGCATTATTCACTAATGTCTGGCCGGCCAATTTATCCTGATTAATTGAAAGGACAATCGTTGGCACATTCCCCTCTTTGGCCGGGGCCGACAAAACGACCGTTTTTGCACCGGAAGTAAGATGTGCTTTTAATTTCTCTTCTGTTTCCAAATGCCCGGTTGATTCAATAACCACGTCTACATTTAAATCTTTCCAGGGAAGAAGACTAGCGTCTTTTTGCGAAATTACCGGAATTTTTTTATTATCCAAAAGCAGGTATCCGATTAAATCTTTAAGCGCTGGATTTTCCTCTTTTTCCATATAAGAAACATCCAGAGAATAAATCGGACCGTAGGAAGTATCATATTTTAAAAGATACATCCAACCCTTGATGTCGGTTGAGGAACCGGCGTTAATAGCCACAATTTCAACATCTTGAGAATATCTTTCTAAGATTACCCTATGAGCAACCCTGCCGATTCTGCCATATCCATTAATCGCAACTCGTACCATACAACCAGTATAGCAAAGTTTTTAGGATTTGGACAAGCAGGGGGTTAAGAATTAAAACGTTTTTGGATATACTCAACTAATCTATTCGCCAACACGTAAGTATCTCTTGTTGCCCAAAAATCTGTTAAGTCTCCGAGGGGCTCCTGTTTTTCCCATGCTTCTCTATTAACAACAGAAATACCTCTATTCATCCATATGGCCGGCAGACCTCCTCTTTCTCCAAAAAAAAGACGGGTACCACAAGATCCTGATTCTCCATAGCGCCCTGATGTAATTACTGTTGCGATGTCATAAGGAATGTCCTCTAATAAAAGCTCTACCCCTACGGCATCCATATGACCACCACTCTCTATATAATCCGTTATCACTAACGCTTTTTTGTCGGAAGAGCTACCTCCTGTTATTTTTTTAGCTGCCGCTATTGTTGCCGCTATTGACTCCTCCGATGCAAACGAGCCAAAACTACTTCTTAAATCTAAGAATAATAAGGGCAGAGGTTCTTGTCCGCCTCCTATTCTAATTGCGTCAACCGCTGCTTTAATTGCCAAAGCAGGAACCGTAGCAGATATTCCCTCACCGATCAAAAGCGAATACTCATCGCCTTCAACATGAGGAAATAACTTTATTAGTAATTGTCTTAAAGGCAATTCAAGATCTGCAACCTCAGGATTATGAATTAATTCCTCCTGCCAACATACCGTCATATCAGGACTTGTAGGTGCTACTGACGGCAAAACTATGTCCCCTGAACCTCTATTTTCTATTGCTTCTGTCATAGTCGGAAGGAGATATTATCACTAGAAGCTGGTTGTGTCAACTATAGGATTGTATTTGAGGGCTATTTTGTTCGAGAGCAACTAAACCGGGCAGCTTTTCGCCGGAGAGAAATTCCAGCATGGCACCGCCACCGGTGGAAATGAAAGAAAAGTTATTCAAAAGATTATGTTCTTTCAAAAATCCAACCGTATCTCCTCCCCCAACTACCCTGTAAGCATTACTTTCCGAAAGCATTTTTGCCAGATAAAAAGTTGTTTGACTCGGATTATCAGAATCCGGAATTAAACCCATCGGTCCGTTCCAAACAATCGTTTGGCATTCTCCGGCAACCTGAATAAATTTTTCCAAACTTTCCGGCGTGATATCCGTTTGTACCTCATTTAAATCGGCCACCAGAAGAGAGCAATTTTGCGCTTTTTCTTTAGATACTTCTGAAAGAATTTGGTTATTTTTGGCAATTTCTCCTCCAACTAAAACATCATCGGCAAACTGGCACATTTTTTTAACCAAAGGCAATTTTGTTTCTATTTTTGCTCCCCCGATAATTACACACAAAGGTCTTTTAGGATTTTCTAGTATTGCTGATAAGACCTCCACTTCTTCTAGAACCCTTAACCCGGCGAATGAAGGTAAAAAATGCGTGACGCCTTCGATCGAAGCATGGGCACGGTGAACGGTGGCAAAAGCATCATTAACAAAAATTTGGGCGATGGAAGCAAGTCTTTGGGAAAACTGCGGATCGTTTTTTTCTTCTTCCGGATAGAACCGGATGTTTTCCAAAACTGAAACGCTATCTGACAACTGCCAACCATCAAACTCCCCTATCTTTTTTTCAGTCGCTGACAAGTTGATCTTTTGCGCCAACCAGTTCACAACTGGTTTTAGACTGAATTCTTCTTCTTTTCCCTCCGGCCTGCCAAGATGCCCAACTATAACAACTTTTGCCTCGTTTTTTAAAAGAAATTCAAGAGTTGGCAACCAAGCATTCAATCTTGTATCATCCTTTATTATTGAATTTTCAATCGGCACATCTAAATCCACTCTTAAAAGCACTGTTTGGTTCTGAACTTGAGCATTTCTGACACTTTTTAAGCTGTAAATCATAAATTTCAGTCTGTGAATTCCTGACAAAACATTTCTCCGTAAATTCCACCGTCAATAACGCCAACCCCGATTCTTTGAAAATCTTTTGAAAGTATATTGGCTTTATGTCCCGGACTTTGCATTAAACCATTCATAGCCAAATCTACATTTGGCGCAAGCGCCAAATTTTCCCCCGCATAAGTAAAGACAATATTAGCTTCTGTCATTCTATCAAATGGCGAAAGTCCTCCCGGCGTGTAATGAGAGAAATATCCCTTCTTAAACATATCTGAACAATGCTCTCTTGCCACTTTTGCCAAATTGTCCGAAAAATCCAATGCCGAAATACCCCTTAAAGCTCTTTCTTTGTTTACCGATGCAAACATGCTCTTTTCCGCTACGCCATCAACAGTAAGCTTATCAGTTTTAAAATTAAGGCTAACTAGTTCGTTGCTTTTGGGCTCAACCGTTAAAAACGAAAGAGTGTCATTAACCGCTCCGCCAAAAACAGGTTGCCAATCTTTTGCAAAACCCTGAGTATTTGCCACCAACATGCTTCCTATCTTTGAATTAGAAACCGCATGTTTTAAAAAAAGCGAAAAAGGCAGAGTGATTATAAGACTAGCGATAAATGCCGAAAGCAAAATACCCGAGAAAAGACCGGGGACAACCCCTAAAATTTTATTGACTGTTCCCAATACTTCGTGTTTCGTTTCACCTAATTTTGAAATGAATATTCCTGAGATAAAAAATTTTATTAATAAACTTAAAACAATCTCAAAAACAGCAGCTACTATAAAAAATCCGATGGCGTTTGCAAATCCTTGAGGAATTGAAAAAAACTTCACTAAAAGATTAGCAACAAAACTATAGAAAAAAATCCCGAACATAAACGAAAACGCAAAACTAATAAAATCGACCAGGGCCGACAAAAATCCTAACAAATATCCCTGAATAGAGTAAAAAATCAAAACGATCAAAATTAAAATATCTATCCAGTTAAGACCGAGGCTTGAAATGGAAAGCGAGGTTAAAGGTGAAAGTAAAGATGCAACGTTCATAAATTGATTATATAACAATCTCTTAAAACGTTGTCAGTGAGATTCAATAATGCTATGATTATTGAATGAAAATCCAGTCTGAAAAGTTAATAAGTCTACATGAGAAGTTGCCAAAAAGATTCAAGTTCGGAAGGCCAACTTGGAAAAAAACTGTAATAATTGGGGTTTTTGCGCTACTTATCTTTACTTTTTACTTTTTCATCTTAAAAGACTTACCGCTACCAACCAGACTCAGTAGCTTATCTGCTCCGCAATCAACCTTAATTTATGATCGAAACGGTAAACTCTTGTACAATATTTACGATAAAAAGAACCAAAGCTTCATTCCTTTATCAAGCATCCCTAAATCTATGCAAGAGGCAACAATTGCAATTGAAGATAAGAGCTTTTACCAACACGGAGCAGTTGATTTTAAAGGGATAGCCAGGGCTGCTATTTCCATTATCTTCCACCGCCAAATCCAAGGAGGATCTACTCTAACTCAACAATTGGTAAAGAACAGCTTGTTAACCCAAGAACAAACAATTTTAAGAAAGGTTAAGGAAATAATTTTAGCTTTTGCTACTGAAGTTATTTATTCCAAAAACCAGATTTTAGAAATGTATCTCAATCAAGTTCCCTATGGCGGAACTGCATATGGAGTTGAGGCGGCATCCGAAGACTATTTTGGTAAGCACGCCAAAGATTTGGACTTGGGCCAAAGCGCACTTTTAGCCGGTCTTCCTCAGGCGCCAACCGAATATTCTCCATTTGGGGCGCACCCGGAAGAAGGAAAAGACAGACAAATTGAAGTTTTACAAGCAATGCTGGACCAAAAATATATTACTAAAGCCCAAGAACAAAAAGCCGAAAAAGAAGATTTAAAATATAGAAAGTTTACCAATGACATTGCCGCACCGCATTTTGTCTTATATATTAAAGATCTTTTAATCTCCGAATACGGAGAAAAAATGGTGGAAGAAGGCGGCTTAAAAGTTATTACCAGCCTTAATTCTACTATCCAAGATTACGCTCAAAACATGGTTGCAAACGAGGTGGATAAGCTTCCGGATTATTACCATGTTTCAAACGGAGCGGCGCTGGTCACAAATCCGGCAACCGGAGAAATCTTAGCCATGGTTGGCAGCAAAGACTACTTTGATACAAAAATTGACGGCAACGTTAATGTCACAATCGCTTTAAGACAACCCGGATCTTCGATTAAGCCGGTTAATTACGCTGTAGGATTATTGAATAAATACAATGCCGCAACAACTTTTATTGACCAGCCAATTTGTTTTCCAAACCAGGGCGGTAAAGACTACTGCCCTCTTAATTACGATTACAAATGGCATGGCTTGGTACAAATGCGTTATGCCTTGGGAAATTCTTTAAATATTCCGGCGGTAAAAATGCTTGAAGTAAATGGTGTCAACGCAATGGTGGCAACTGCATCGGCAATGGGAATAACTACTTTTACTGATCCATCCAGATACGGACTTTCTTTAACTTTGGGCGGAGCGGAAGTAAAAATGGTTGATATGGCAACTGCATTTGGGGTGTTTGCAAATTCGGGTTACAGAATTGATTTACATCCGATTCTTAAAGTCACCGACAAAACAGGCAAGGTTTTGGAACAGTATAAACCACCTTTAAGTCCGATCTTTGGCAAAAAAGCACTGCCTGATGGAGTTTCCTATATAATTTCTGATATTTTGGCTGACAATAACGCCAGACTAATGGAGTTTGGCGATAATTCGGAGCTTAAAATCCTAGGACAAACCGTGTCTGTAAAAACCGGAACTACCAACGATTTTCGTGATAACTGGACAATCGGTTACACTCCGTCGTTTTTGGTTGCAGCTTGGGTGGGAAACGATGATAATTCGCAAATGAGCGGACTGGTTTCCGGCATAACCGGAGCGGCTCCAATTTGGAACGATATTATGTCACACCTTCTAAAAGACAGGACTCCCGAACCGATGTCTCGACCATCAACTGTTATTCAAAAATCCATTTGTTCCGATACGGGGCTTTTACCACCTCCACCCGGCAGCGGAGCCTCATGTCCGACCAGATTTGAATATTTTATAAGAGGAACCGAGCCAACCATGGGTGAACCATCCGCCCAAGATGTTATGGTTGATAAAAACACTCAGAATTTGCCGGCAAAAGGACAAACCGATAATCTTGAGAGCAAAAGCGAAGTCATTTACACAGATCCAACCGGCGACAGATACTGCCTAACGTGCCCCCATCCAACACCAACTCCCACTCCGACAACCAGTCATTGATATTCAAATATACCTATAGTATAATCAGCAAGCTCAATTAGCCTTATGAAGCTTATTATACTTTTAATCAATTCTGTTATTTTCGTCTTAACCGAAATCGGCGATTTTGTGCTTTTCTATTTAGGCGTTGCCTGGAAAATCATTAAAATATTAATTAAGTCCTTGATCTCCATTGCCTTGTTCGTTTTAAAATCTCCGCAAAAATTGCTTAAGAAAATTCCAGCGTATTGTAAAAAAACTCAAAAAAGAATTACTAATTATTTCGGGCTATTGAATTTTCGACTGCTGCTTTTTACAAAAAATCTCAAACGCAGATTCAGGCTGAAAAGACGAGAAAAAAACCTTAAGAAGAAACGAGTAAAAGAACATCTTGTTACTTTTTATCCTCCGCCTAAACAATCAAAATTAAAGCTGGAATATTTCATTTTTGGACTTCTTTTTTGTTTTATATTTATTGTGCTTCCCTTTTCCGGTTATGTATTCTTAAGTAGCTTGCCTAACCCACGGGAACTTTCCCAAAGAGAAATTCCACAAACGACAAAGATCTACGACAGGAACGGAAGCCTTCTCTACCAAATCTACGCCAACGAAAATAGGACTCTGGTCCCTTTAAATGCAATTCCTAAAAATTTAATCAACGCAACCATTGCCATTGAAGATAAAGACTTTTATCAAAATCCGGGATTTGACATCAACGGTATTGCCAGGGCGGCTCTGGCCGATCTGACCGGCAAACCAATTCAGGGAGGTTCAACCATTACTCAACAGTTGATTAAATCAACCCTTTTGACACCTGAGGTCAGTATCTCCCGCAAAATTAAAGAAATTGTATTGGCTTTCTGGGCGGAAAAGATTTATACAAAAAATCAGATTTTAGAAATGTATTTCAATCAGGTTCCTTACGGTGGAACCGCCTGGGGAATTGAAGCTGCTTCAGAAACCTATTTTGGCAAAAATGTTAAAGATTTAGATCTTGCACAGTGTGCTTTTTTAGCCGGCATGCCGCAAGCTCCAACCTCTTATTCGCCATATGGCGATAATCCTACCCTTTGGAAACAAAGACTAAAAGAAGTCTTAATTAAAATGTTTGAACTAAAATATATTAACAGTGACCAAGCAGCTCAAGCTTTAAATGAAAATTTGACTTTTCAAACTCCACAAACACCAATTTACGCACCACACTTTGTCATGTATGTTAAAGATTACTTGATACAAAAATTTGGGCTTCCCATGGTTGAAAAAGGAGGATTGATTGTTCAGACAAGCCTTGATTTAAATTTACAAAATAAAGCTCAAAATATTGTTTCCGAGGAAGTTAATAATGATGCGTACTTAAATTTAACTAATGGCGCCGCTTTGGTAACCAATCCTTCTAACGGAGATGTTTTGGCGATGGTTGGAAGCCGCGACTACAATGACCCAAACGGCGGAAACGTTAACTTAACTACTGCCTTAAGACAACCCGGTTCTTCAATCAAAGTTGTCACTTACACTGCCGCCTTGGGGGACGGATTTACTGCCGCAACCATTCTTGATGATTCACCGATTACTTATACTATACCGGGAAGCCAACCCTACTCTCCTGTTAACTATGATGGAGCATTCCATGGAAAAGTGCCCTTAAGAATTGCTTTTGCCAACTCGTTTAACGTACCTGCGGTTAAAACTTTACAAAAAATTGGAATCTCGAATATGGTTAATCTTGCCAAAAAAATGGGCATTACCACGTGGGGAGATCCTGATCAATACGGATTGTCTATCACTTTGGGTGCTGCAGAAATAAAAATGACTAACATGGCCACTGTTTATGGAACAATTGCAAACCTAGGTAAAAGAGTGGATCTTGACCCGCTTTTGAAAGTTACAGATCACAATAATGATATTCTTTATCAAAAGCAGGAAGAATTACCAAATCAAGTTGTTGATTCCGGTATTGCCTATATTATCTCCAATATTCTAGCTGACAATTCGGCCCGCTCTTTGGAGTTTGGTGCAAATTCTCCATTGAATATTCCGGGACACACTGTTTCGGTTAAAACAGGCACTACCGATAATAAAAGAGACAATTGGACATTTGGTTTTACACCGCAATACTTGGTGGCAGTTTGGGTGGGAAATAACGATAATTCGCCGATGAGTCAATACCTTGCCTCCGGTATTACCGGTGCCGCTCCGATTTGGAACAAAATTATGAATTTGTTATTACCCAGTAACGCTTCTAATCCTACTCAAAATATGCCGGATGATGTAATAATGAAAAAATGTCAGGGAAGAAACGAATATTTTATTAAAGGAACCGAAAATACCGGTGATTGTAATTTTATCGCCACCCCAAGTGCGAGCATTACCCCACCCAGCGCCCACTAAAGCCTATTACCATATTGTGCTAGAATGAGCGTATGAACTACAAGGGAGTAATTATTGAAGAGAGTTTGTCCAATTCCAACGTTTTAAAGGACATTGCTATTGCTAAAACACGAAGAGAAAAAGTTACTTCAAAGCATAAAACTCCATGGCTTACTCAATGGACTCTTCATACAATTGAAATTCCTGAAGAAAATATGGATACATTTGCGGATATGTTAAGTAAATCATTTGAGGTACAACACTCAGCTTGGTATATTGATTTTAAAAATGAGACGTTTCATTTTATTATTTTTCCAAATAAAGTTTTTAAGATAAATTTAGAAAATCCTGTGCTTTACAAAAACGCCAGAAGATACGGAGAATCCTTAGGAATACCTTTTTATCAAATGCAGTTCGAGCGATTAAAAAGATAAAAAACTTTCCGGTAACTAGCTATTAATCAGACTTGCGAGCTTGGCGTAAGCGGCTTTGGGATCTTCGGCGGTTGAGATAAATGAAGTGGCGACAAAGCGCGTTGCTCCCGCATCTTTAGCTAATTTAATAGTAGTATCTTTAACTCCCCCGTCAACTTCAATTGGTAAACTTGATTTTGCCCGAAAGGCTTTAACTTTTTCTAAACGCTCCGGCAGCATCGGCGGTCCGGAAAAACCCATTTTTTGGCAAGTGTAAAAAAGCATCGCATCCAAGTCATCATACGGAACGATAATGGCGCTAAGCTCTGTTGGTCCGTCCAAAGCCAAACCCACTTCACCCAAAATCTGACCTTCTGCGACAAATTCCGCCTGGTCACTCATCTTTTCAACGTGTCCCAAAAATCTTTTAAAACCGGCATCGGCAAAAGGCTTTAGGTATTTAACCGGCTCCTCAACCATCATGTGTAATTCAAGAAAAAATTGATCTTTATATTTGGCAAAGGGCTGGGGATCCAAAAAAGTGGTGTTGTTGGTTGCTATACCATCGGCAATATCAATATGCAGCGTTTTGGCAAAAGGAGAAAGCAATTTAATTTTTGCTTCTATTTCTTCCCAGCTTTTTTCTAAAATTCCCGGAATTACATCATGCATAGTTTTTGTTTTCGATTGCTTTTATTTTATCAATTCTTCTGACATGCCGCTCGTCCCCCAGAAATGGGCTTTCCAAGAAAATTTTTACCGCTTTTAAGATTTGCTCTTGGGTTAAAAAACGAATTCCGAGTGATAACATGTTGGAATTATTATGAGCACGGGTTAATTTTAACATTTCATACGGATCAGTACTTTGATTTCCTGTAATATCAATTGCTTGTGCTGGGATAGCTGGGGAATAAAACAAAGCACATCTGACATTTTTAAATTTATTGGCGACCATCGCTTCTCCCTGACCTGATCCGCCAAAGACAATTCCAAAATTCTCCGGGTTTTCTGAAACTTTTTGAGCCGCTTTAGAAATTAAATCCGGATAGTCATCATCTTTATTGAATTCAAATGGCCCGCAATCCTCCGTTTCAAATCCAAGGCTTTTTAAATAATCAATGACTTTACTTTTTATCTCCAGTCCTGCGTGGTCTGTCGCTAGATAAATCTTCATTACTTACCTATTATAACAAGAGCATCGGAAGAAAAACTATCAGGAAGATCGGCAGATGTAGTCCCAATCGTATAACTTAAGCCCAAGTCTGTTTGTAAAAGATTTAAGTAATTTTGACTTGCCGATTTAATCTGAATAACCACATTCGCGTAATCAAAATTATCAGCATTTCCGGTCCCAGTTACGTTATAACCCAAATTCTTTAGGGTATCTGCGCCTTTCCCCGCAACACCTGCTTCCCCGCTGCCGTTTTGCACCGTAATTGATAATTGACTCCTATCAAGACCCGAAGCCTCGTCAATCGGATTTAAAGTTGGTATCGCTGTTGGAGTGACAGTTACATTTGGAGCTAAAGTTGGAATCGGAGTTTCGGTTGGCAAAGTTTGAGTTGGAATAGGAGCGGTAACTGCCGGGTTTTGCGAAATAGTCCCCTTTTCTTTTGTCCCGAAAATCCGGTAACTAAAAAATGCGACTAAAAGAACAAGGATTGTCAGGATCAGGTAGACGAATCTTTTATTAACCGGTCTTTTTTGCGGACCCAATGCTGGAATCGCTTCCAAAGGCGACTCATCCATACATTTCCTTTCAAGCGAAGAGTAGCACTTTTTTTCGCAATTTGCAAACCCAAGAAAGAGCTTGTCTGTTATAATAAAAAGGCTATGAAAAAACTCCTCTTTTTGCTGTTTTTGATTTTATTGATTAGTCTTGGCGTGATTCTAACCCCATTCTCAAAAGCTCAAGATGCAATGTGTAACAATCCCTCAAGTCTTAGCTACGAAGACTTAGGTAAATGCGTTGATGAATTAAACAATGCCAAACAGCAATCGGTAAACGCAACAATACCGCTTCAGGTCCAAATTAAGGGTATTCAACAAAGAATCACTTTTATCGAACATGATATCGCGGTAAAGAAAAAAGATATTGATGACGGATATACAAATCTAGCCAAACAGCAACAAATCTTAAATGCCACTATTCGCGACTATTACATTAAATCTTACTATAACTCTCCACTTTTAATTCTTTTGTCTGCCAATTCTGCATCGGAGTTTACGCAAATTTTGGGCTATCAAAAAGCCAATGCTGACCGCGATAAAGCGATTATTACCAATATTGCTATTACAATTAATGACTTAAAAAATGAAAAGATCGCCCTTGAAAGTGAGGAAACAAGCATTGCGGCGACGAAAGCCAAACTTGACGTAATCGTCGCCGGTGCCAAAGCCTACCAGGCAACACTTAGTAATCAAATTGCTCAACTGTCTGCACTACAACAGCAAATTTTAGCCGCGAGACTGGCCAGTCTTAACATTCCACTTTATGCCTACAACACCCAGGGCGGATGCTCAAGCGATATCGGCAAAGATCCCGGTTTTGGCACAAAATTCGGCTTCTTTACTTATGGCGTTCCCAACCGAGTCGGTTTAAATCAATACGGCGCATTTGGAAGAGCAAAGAACGGAGAAGGTTATGAACAAATCTTAAGAGCATATTATAATTTTGATTCAATAGAAAAAAGAGACGCCACTATTAACGTAGACGGTTATCATGGTTATTCTTTAGATGATTATGTTAGACGTATATACGAGGTCCCTAATGAATGGGGAGATCAGGGCGGCATGGATGCATTAAGAGCGCAAGCAATTGCTGCCAGATCTTATGCCCTGGCTTATACAAATAACGGCTCTGGATCGATTTGCACCACACAACAATGTCAAGTATTCCAGGATAATCCTAAAGGAGGAAATTGGGATCAAGCAGTTACAGATACTGCCGGAATGGTAATGGTACAAGGCGGAAATCCGATCAAAGCTTGGTTCTCCTCAACTCATGGCGGATACATTCATTCATCAGGCGACATCGGCTGGTCCGACACGTCTTTCACTAAAAACGCTCAAGATTCGTCTGGATCAATCAATAGTTTTTCAGATTTAAATAATAATGCTTATGATAAAGACTCTCCTTGGTTTTACTGCGACTGGGGTTCAAGAGCAGATTACAATAAAACCGCTTGGCTAAAACCGGAGGAGGTTGCCGATATAGTCAATGTCATTATGTTGATGCAAAAAGATTCAAGCGTCAGAGATCACCTTTACCAAACCGACAAATCAAACCCCGCCGGAACCGACACTTGGGACGCCGGAAGAGTTAGACAAGAACTACAAAACCGAGGGACCACTCCTTATAGTAATATTGACAATATTTCTGTCTCGGCAGATTTCGGATCAGGAAAAGTTACCAACGTTTCTGTTTCCGGAGACGCGGGAAACAATAGTTTTTCAGGATCTGATTTTAAGAACTACTTTAACTTAAGAGCTCCCGCTAGTATACAAATTGTCGGACCATTGTATAATGTAGAAAGATAAATGCCAGATATATTTGTAGCCGAACCAAAAGAGAAAGAAGCAACTGTCCCCGAAATGCCTTATGTTTTAGAAAAACAGACGGATTCAGGTGGTCCTATTCCCATCATTCAACCGCCAATAAACACTACGAATCCTGTTCATCTTTTTTCCGCATTTAAAAAGAATCCGGACGGAATCACTTTTCGGGATCAAGAAGGAGAAGAAACAATTCTATTATTTATAAGACACTCCTTTATCACTAATATTCGCTGGGTTCTTTTTGGCATCTTTTTAGCAATTCTACCAATACTCGTATCTTTATCTTTGGGATTTTTTCAAAACCCGCTTCCCTCTCTTCCAATAAAATACTACTTCATGATCGAAGCTTTTTATTATCTTATTATAGCCGCTTATTTCTATATAAACTTTATCACCTGGCATTTTAATATTGCTCTTGTAACGGACAAACGAATTATCGATATTAATTTTTCAAATCTGGTCTATAAAGATGTTGCGGCGACAAAACTAAATCTTGTCCAAGATGTCAGTTTTGCGCAAGTTGGAGCAATTCGAACATTCTTTGATTACGGCGATGTTTTGGTGCAAACCGCAGGAACGTTAGATAATTTTACCTTTGAATCCGCTCCTCAACCGGAAAATATCGTCCATATTATTGAGGATTTAATTGGAAAAAGAAATGATATCTTTAGATAAATTATTACCATTTATACAATTTGGTCTATTTATAAAAATAGGCTTTCTGGCTATAGATTTGTTCTTTATTCTTTTTCTGCTTATTGCGGTAAGACAGGTTTTTGCGATGGACACAATTGTCAATGATGCCAGTAATGGAGTAATTATAAAAGGCTCAGTTATTCTCTTACTCCTGCTTAGTATTTCGCTTTTTTTGACAGCTCTTGTTATACTATAGAAAATGTCTGAATCAAATCTGACTTTCGCAAAGATTGTGGCTAATCCAACTGCCTATTCCTGGTCACAGGTCTACAGCGCAGGAAAACTATTTGCAGTTTTATCCTTAGAAACCCAGGAAGAAATACATGAAAAAGATTATTTAAACGTTTTGGGAAAAGAAATCTTAGACACTTTGGAACAGGAATTTTTTAGCCTTGAGACAAAAGATCTAGAGTCAATAAAACAAGCTGTTTTAACCACTTCCGGCAAAATTCCTCAAGATATTGCTTGCTCTTTTACAATTGGTTCCGTTATTAACAACATCTTGTACGTTTACATTTTGGGGAATGGCAGAGTGTCTTTGAAAAGGCAGGAAAAATTGGGAAATCTACTGGAAGTCAGAGATCAAAAACCAGACTCGCTAAAAGTGGCTTCGGGGTTTTTAGAAGATGGCGACATGATAGTTTTGCAGACAAAACAGTTTTCGGACATTATTTCGATTGGCACCCTGACTGAATTTATGGACAATTTGCCTCCGGCAGAAGTGGCAGAAAATCTTGCCCCACTAATACATGAAAAGGAAGAAGCGGGCGCTGCCGCAATAATTATTAATTACAAAGCCACTATTGTTGTAAACGAAAATCTCGAACCCACAATAGAAGAAGAAACAGCTGAGGAAATTGAAGAATCACCTTTTTACGCGCCAACCGTTACCAATAATCTTAACTTTCTAAATAAGCTGAAACAGGTACTTTCACCGCTGCTCTCAAAAATAAAAATCCCGAATAATTTAGCTCCTAATCTTAATCATCCAAAGAAAGTAATTCTAACAATCGTCGTCATTATCTTAATTGTCTTTGTGGGAAGTATCAATTTTGCCCTAAACAAGCAACAAAACGAGAAAACTCAGGCTGCCTTCCAAAGCGTTTATCCTCAAGCTCAAAAAAAGTATAGCGAAGGACAAAGTCTGATAGAACTAAACCAGAATCTGGCAAGAGACAGCTTTTCTAAGGCTCAACAAATTCTTGAAAACGGGAAGGATAAGTTACCGAAAAATTCTAAAGAAGAAAAACAAGTTTTAAGCTTACTTAGCCAAGTTAATAACGCCCTTAATGCAACTTCCGGCGTAACAACCAGTCAGGCGAAACAAGTTGATACTAACGTCAATCCCCTGCTTTTGGCAGAAACGAAAAATGACGGCTTGTATTTTACAGAGGACGACAGTCATATTTATGGTTTAACTTCGGACCAAGTATATTCTTTAAACACCGATGGATCTAATAAAAAAACACTGATTAAAAATAGCAGCGACTGGCAAAAAGCGGGTGGGCTATCCACTTATTTTGGCAACATCTATATTTTAGATAAAAAACAGAACCAGATCTTAAAATTTGTTCAGACAGATTCCGGATTTTCAAAAACCAATTATTTTTCATCAAGCTCGCCAGATTTATCAAAAGCGATTTCCATGGCTATTGACAGTTCTATTTATGTTTTGTCAACAGAAGGAACAGTGGCAAAATATACTAAAGGCAACGCGGAAAATTTCTCATTAATTGGAATTGATAAGCCTCTTTTAAATCCAACCGGAATCTTTACTACCATCGGCGATGATAACCTTTATATCCTTGATAACGGTAATTCAAGAATCGTTGTTTTCGATAAAACCGGTAATTATAAAAACCAGTATCAAGCAACAATTATTAAAGGCGCTAAAGATTTTGAGGTTTTGGAAAAAGATAAGAAAATTTACGTTTTATCCAACGGAAAAATCTACGAAATTGACCTAAAATAAGCCTATCTTTGATAAATCACGAATTCTTTATCACTATATATTTCGTTCATGCCCATTTTTTTTAGACTTTTGTCTGTTACATCGGGCTTTGTACGCCAAAACTCAAATTTTTTTAAATAATTATCAATCTTTGCCAAAAATGCGATTTTCTTTTTTGCTGGTTTTGTAATCGGCAAGAGCACATAATGGATGTTGTATTTTTGCAGCATCTTTTTAAAGACGCTCTGATCCGAAAGCATCTTCAAGTAATCCTTAAAAGCATAATTGGATTCATTTGAGAAGTAACCGTTTCTTCTCCAAGAAGGCATTCTTCCGTCTATAAACTCTTTTTGGGAAGGTAGTTTCCAAATCAGATACCCACCGTAATCATAAATTGTAAATACATTTCCGATTAGCTTCTGCTTGCTTAAATACTTTACGGCTTGCATTGGATAGAAGTTTTTCTCGCTTAAAGAAAAGGCCGAGTTTAAGCTAATATAAACCTCAAATGAGAAAACAAATAAAATAACTACAAACAATATTATTTTTACTCTCCCAAGCATCCGAGTCCCATATTCGCTTTTATTAATCTCATCCAGCAAAAATTTAATGGCTACTGAAGTTACCATTATCGCGCTTAAACCCCACAAAGGAATTTGTCTTAAGCTCGAAATTGCCATTAAAAGTAAGAACAAATAAATAAATATTTTTAATTTTCCAATCTTTGCTCTGTATTGAAAAACAAAAAATAAAGAGAAGGCAAACAAAATTAAAAAAGCAAAGTCTATGTAAAAGATTGCCGGAGTCCATTCCGCAATATTCCACCTTAGACTACCGTCTGACATTTGCATCCAAATCTCCCACCAAATTCGAGGACCGTAGGGATTCACAAAAGTTAAAAGTGTGGAAAAAAAAGCAATGCTAAAATATTCAAACTTAAACCTTCTGTTCTGGATTGATTTAATAACAAAAATCAAAGCAAGAGTTGCTACTCCAACAGCAAAACCGCCATGCAGATTAACCCAAGGAATAAAAATTAAGGGAAGGAAAAACCTCCATCTCTTCCATAACTTTTCGTCAAAAATGACCTTTAAAAGTAACGCAAGAAAAAACCAGGTTATAATCTGCGTTCTGATTCCCACAAACCCGAGCATCAGCGATCCGGCTAAAGCCAGTGGCAAAGAAACATAATCTTTAAACTTTTTGGGGATGGCAATAAAAAGCGTTGCAACAAAAATTAAAGCGGATATAAGAGCCAAACCATAAATTCCAATTGTTTTGTAGCCAATCGATATTAAAACATTACTCAACCACTCGTGATCGATAAAATCGTAAGATGGCATTGTGTAAGAAAAGGGGTCTTTAAACGGAATTCCGTGGCTAATTATTAACTCCCCCAGACGAAGATGCCAACCAAAATCCGGATCCAAAAAAACTATTGCACGAAAAAAGGCTATCAATCCCAACACCAACAAAATCAATAAACTTAAGTTTTTTTTAAAAAATGCCATCGAATTTACATTTATTATCATTTAAAGTATCATGAGGTTATGAAAATTACAAATAGAAAAGCTCATTTTGATTATCAATTGCAAGAAAACCTGGAGGCAGGAATAAATTTGTTTGGCTCGGAAGTCAAAGCTGTCAGACTTGGTCAAGCCGATCTAACCGGCAGTTATGTAAAAGTTATCGGCAGCGAGGTTTATCTGGTTAATGCCACCATTTCACCCTACCAAAGCGGGCAAATTGAAGGCTATGACGAAAAAAGAACTAGAAAGCTTTTGCTGCACAAAAAAGAAATTCTAGCCTTAAAATCCAAGATGAAAAGCGCAAATTTAAACTTAGTTCCGGTTTCCCTATATTTTAAACATGGATTTGTTAAAGTGGAAATTGCGCTTGGTAAGGGCAAGAAAAAATTCGAAAAACGAGAGTCTATTAAAAAGAAAGATATTCGAAGAAACATTGAAAACGAACTGGCTAATTAAAGCTAGGCTGAGGCTACTAAATTTGACTTTTTGAACATAAAAGAGTATAATTCTTTCTCATTGGGGATGCATTGCATCGACAAGAACGCACTTTAAAAACTGCAAGCCGGCAACGACTAAATGCCGTAAAACTAGTCAAATATTAAATGCTAAAAATGCATTTA
>Ga0182027_10003689_pt1 | contig 24062 bp, 15 predicted proteins | sample 712E1DmetaG_FD_121300 | JGI IMG/M metagenome (GOLD analysis project Ga0182027, IMG submission 121300) | Permafrost microbial communities from Stordalen Mire, Sweden - 712E1D metaG (Illumina Assembly) | ecosystem: Environmental > Terrestrial > Soil > Wetlands > Permafrost | place: Sweden... | reverse complement strand
GTTGTTTGTGTTTCTTCCGCTGTTGCCGGTGAAATGCTTCAGGATCTGAAAGTGGGACATATTCTCGGCGGTACTCCCAAAAGAATGCAGATCGGTGATTTATTCGGAGTTGCAATTGCAGCCGCTGTAATGTTTTTACCATTATTGATTTTGCATCAAGGTGATATTAATGCAGGTAAAATGGCTATTCCTCAGTACGAAGGGGGATTCGGAAGCGCTAAACTTGCAGCTCCTCAAGCCGGATTAATGGCTCTTCTTTCTCAGGGTATTGTAAAAGGTGAAATGGCCTGGCCTCTTATTATTGTCGGTATGTTAATGGGAATTGGATTTATTTGTATGCAGGTTAAAAGTCCGATGCTTGTTGCAGTAGGCATGTATCTTCCTCTTGAAACAACTTTTGCTATTTTTATCGGTGGAATCATAAAAGGAATTGTTGAGAAAATGAGTGCAAAGAAAAATCATAATGATGCTCAGAAAGCAAGAGTCGAAAATAACGGAGTTTTGCTTGCAGCAGGTCTTATTGCCGGGGAAGCTTTGGTGGGGCTGGTCTTTGCTGCGTTTGCATTTTTTGAAATACCATTGTTCTCAATATTCGCTAATCCGTCATTCCTTGTAAGTTTATTGGTATTTGCGTTTATCGGATGGTATCTGATTAAAGTCCCGATTGATAATGCAGGAACGCCTGATCAGCCGGCGCCTCCGACTGTGTCAATGTAATTTGTAAAATTTTCTCATTCCCTCCCCATTATTTATGGGGAGGGATATTTTTCAAAATATGGACCAAAATGAACTTCTTTGAACGACGAAAACGATTAAAAGGTGCAAATTACCTTGAACTGACACCTATAAGATCGGTTGAATTTGAAACCGATATAAATAATCAAATCACACTTTTAATACCAAAATTCACAAATGCTTTTGCGAAAAAATATATTGAACCCAGGTTAAAGACAAAAGTCTTTCGCTTAAAATTGGATGAACTTGGTTCTGCTTCATGGCTTGTAATTGACAGTAATAAAAATGTTTCTGTAATTGCCGACGAACTTCTTGCTTCTATAGGTGAAAAAATCCAACCGGTAGAAGAACGGCTGACGAAATTTTTAACTTTGTTATATGAACAAAGATATATCACATTTCAAGAATTAGAGAGGAATTGAAAATGGGACAAAAATTAGGAAATTTGAAACCGGAATTATTATGGAATCATTTTGAAGAAATTTGCAATATTCCACGTCCTTCGCGTAAGGAACAAAAAGTTGTGCAGTATGTAATTTCAGTCGCTAAGAAAAATAATCTTGAATATGCAACCGATGATTTCGGAAACATTGTAATCAGAAAACCGGCAACACAGGGAAAAGAAAATTTAGCTCCAATTGTAATGCAGGGACATCTCGACATGGTTGCGGAAAAGAACTCGGATATAGTTCATGATTTTGATAAAGATCCGATCAAACCGTTTGTTGACGGTGATTGGGTGAAAGCATCGGGAACAACATTGGGAAGTGATAACGGAATTGGAGTTGCTGCGGCTTTGTCGGTGTTGGAATCAAAAGATATTGAGCATGGACCGGTTGAAGCTTTATTTACTCTTGATGAAGAAACAGGATTATTTGGGGCACAGGCGCTTAAACCTGGATTTATAAATGCTAAAATTCTTATTAATCTAGATTCGGAAGAAGATGGAACATTTTATATCGGATGTGCGGGTGGGCAGTGCACTTATTTGAAATTTAAGACAACACTAAATGAAGTTCCCGGAAATTCTTCACCGCTTGAAATTAAAATTTCCGGTTTAAAAGGCGGACACTCAGGTCTGGATATTATTACCGGAAGAGGTAATGCGATTAAATTAAATGTTAGACTTCTTCATGAATTGAATTATAAATTCGGAATCAGACTGGTTTCACTTAACGGCGGAAGTAAACATAATGCAATTCCGCGTGAAAGTTTTGCTGTTATTCGTGTTCAAAATAAAGCTGTTGCTGAAGTTTTATCTTTTATAGAAAATTATGGTAGAACTGTTAAAGCTGAACTTGCAGCTGTGGAACAAAATTTGAGTGTTTCCGTCGGAATTATAAAATCAAAAGCAAAAGTAATGGATAAATTATCAACGAAGAATCTTATTGATTCACTTTATGCAGTTCCCAACGGAGTAATTAAAATGAGCGCCGATATTCAAGGACTTGTTGAAACATCTACAAATCTTGGAGTTGTAGCAACAAAGGGAAAGTCGGTTGATGTTATTCTTAGTCAAAGAAGTTCTACTGAATCGGAAAAGATTGATATATCTAATTCTATTTCAGCGTTATTCAAATTAGCTAAGGCGGATGTTCATCAGGCAGACGGCTACCCGGGATGGAAACCGGATATTAATTCTCCGGTACTTAAAACGGTAAAAAATGTTTATGATGCATTATATAATACCGAGCCTGATGTAAAGGCAATTCATGCAGGTCTTGAATGCGGAATTATTAAAGAACGGTATCCTGATATGGACATGATTTCATTCGGACCAACAATTGTTGGAGCTCATTCGCCTGATGAAAAGGTGCAGATAAGTACTGTGGAAAATTTCTGGAATTTGTTGATTAATATTCTTAAAAATATTCCGGTTAACTAATTAATAAATAAAAATAAATTAATTATAATTTCTAATATTCTTGACAATAATGAACTTTATTGTAGCACAGGCTATTAGCCTGTGTTTATTAATAGTTAAATCACAGACCTGCCTCGACGGCAAGGCGGGCTAATAGTCTGTGCTACAGCAAATTATTATATGATTTTTTCACACAACCAAGTATGGAATTTTAATGGAAAACAATCTTGTGAATAAACCGGAACCAACGGCATTTTTCCGTTGGATGATTCTTCTTTTAGTCAGCCTTGCGATGTTTGGCAATTATTATATATATGACAGTATAAGTCCTCTTGCCGATCTTCTTGCTAAGCAACTCAAATTTACAGATTCAAATATCGGATTGCTCCAGGGCATTTACAGTTTCCCAAATATTATTATGGTGCTTATAGGCGGGATGATAATTGATAAAATCGGTACCAGAACATCCGTTCTTATTTTTACCGTATTTATTATGCTTGGATCTATTATTACTGCATTAACGGGCAATCTGTATATGATGGCTTCGGGCAGACTTATTTTCGGAATGGGCGCCGAATCAATGATTGTAGCAATTACAACAATTATTGCAAGATGGTTTAAAGGGAAAGAATTATCATTTGCTTTCGGACTTAATCTTACCGTTGCCAGGTTAGGTTCTTTTCTTGCATTAAATTCTCCTACATGGGGTAGAAGTCTTTACAATTACTGGCAGTCTCCGCTATTAATTACTGTTGCTGCCGGCATTTTTGCTTTGCTTATGATCGTCTTATATTATTTTCTTGATGTTGTCGGTTCGAAAAAATATTCTTTGCCGAAAGAAGGGGAGCAGGATAAAATTGTATTAAAGGAATTATTTACATTCAGCAAATCATTCTGGTATATCACAGCTCTTTGTGTAACATTTTATTCTGCCATGTTCCCGTTTCAGACATTTGCGATTAAATTTTTTCAGGATGCGCACGGTACTTCTAGAGAAGTTGGTGGGAATCTTTCAAGTATGCTGACTTTAGCCGCAATGTTCTTTACACCTTTATTTGGTTTGATGGCAGATAAATTTGGGAAGCGTTCGTTATTAATGATGTTCGGTTCTCTTTTAATTATTCCTGTTTATTTAATGATGGCGTATAAATTCGGCAAACCGGCGATAATGCTTCCGAGTAATTTTATTAATATAAATATTAATTTTTTTGATATTCACGCAGCTATTCCTATTTATTTGTTGTTGCCGATGTCGATTATGGGGATTGCGTTCTCTCTAGTACCGGCCGTCATGTGGCCTTCGGTTGCCTTAATAGTTGATAATTCTAAATTAGGTACGGGTTACGGATTAATGACAATGATTCAAAATATCGGCTTATTTGCTTTCAATGTTATAATCGGATATTCAAACGACATTTCGAAAGCAGGTATTGGCAATCCAGCAGGCTATAATTTAGGCATGTGGATATTTTCATCGCTTGGATTCTTTGGGCTGTTATTTGCTTATTTACTCAGACAGAGTGAGATAGGTCCAAATGGACATGGATTGGAGACAGGATTAATTAAATAATAAGCTTGAGTAAATTACTTAGTCTTGGTTAATAATTTATTTCGGATAGAAAAATTTTGAATAAATATTTTTTCACAGCATTTATTTTATTTGTACTATACGGTATTTCAAATGCTCAATCTTCTGGATTCGGATTTAGCGGATTTTTTGCCGGTTATTCCCAACAGGATTTTTCAACTACTGCTATTAATGATTATGCATATAAGCAGAATTTACAAGCCGATCCACTTCAATTGTTCCCTTCCGATCAGATTGATTTTAAACGTTTAACGGGTTATCGAGTCGGAGCTAATTTTTTTAGAGCTAAATTCGGCGACGTATTTATTACTGCCAAGGGATATTATCAGTTTCTGCGGGAATTGCATGATTTATCCGCACAAATGTCTGAAGGGTTGGTTCAGGAAAATTATCAATTTACGATGAATCACTGGGGAGTCGGAATAGATATTGGAATTAATCTTTTCTGGATTCTTGATTGGAAAATTGTAGAAGGCGATTTAACATTTTTCAATTCTGATTTCACACAAGAAAAAATAATTAATAATATATCACAAGGAAGTAATAATTTCATATCGGGGAAAAATAAAAAAGGTTATTTTCTCGGTTCGGGACTAATTCTTCAAATTATTCCGGATTATGTGAGTATTGAGGGGACGATTGGATATAATTTTATTACAATTGATAGTTTGATCGGCAGTTCGGGTACAGGTGTACTTTCCCCACCTTCAAACAGCCCCTTAATTGAAAAGGGCGGATTGAGTACTACAATTCAACTAAATGTTGGGTTTCCGTTATAAATTCAGTAAAATCAGCAGGCACTGAATTCTAATTGTTTAATTCCAGTAACTGTCATTTAAATTAAATTGAAAATTCACCTCTAATATTCGTATATTTGCCGACCAAAAAAATCCAAGTATATGAAACAATTAAATCAGCTTAATGAACAGCAGCTAGTTGCTGTAGAATTCAATTCGGGTCCGCATATGATTGTCGCAGGTGCGGGTTCTGGAAAAACCAGGGTTTTAACCTTCAAAATAGCATATTTGATCGATAAAGGGATGGACCCATCTGAAATTCTATCTCTTACTTTTACAAATAAAGCTGCAAAAGAGATGAAGGAACGGATTAAAACCCTAATTGGTAAAAAAGCCGATAGTTTATGGATGGGTACATTTCATTCCATTTTTTCAAAACTTTTACGGATTGAAGCTCCTGCTCTTAATTATCGTCCAAATTTTTCAATTTACGATAGGGAAGATTCGGTTTCTTTGGTTGGAAATGTCATTCAAAATCTGAATATAAATCTTGAGAATATTACCGCAAACGGTGTTCAACACAGGATTAGTTTTTTAAAGAATCAGATGATTACACCTGAAAACTTCTTGAAAACTACTGCAGTAACATTGGCAGATAAAAAATTCGTTGAGATATTTATTGAATACAATAAGAGATTATTTGAAAATAATGCCATGGATTTTGACGATCTTCTTATTAAACCGATAGATATATTAAGAGATAATCCGAAAGTTTTGGCGAAGTATAAAAAAATGTTTAAATATATTCTTGTTGATGAATATCAGGATACAAATAAAGCTCAGTATGAGATTCTGAAACTTCTTAGTCCTCTAAAAGACAGAATATGTGTTGTAGGTGATGATGCACAAAGTATTTACAGCTGGCGCGGCGCCGAAATCAAGAATATGCTGAACTTTAAGAAAGATTTCAAAGGAGCAAAAATATTCCGGCTTGAACAGAATTACCGTTCAACTAAAACAATACTTGCAGCAGCCGATTCTGTAATTAAAAAAAATACGGAACAGATCCCTAAAACGTTATGGACATCAAATGATGATGGTGAAGAACTAACTGTTCTTCGTGCTTCCGATGAAAAGGATGAGGCCTTTCAGATTGCAAAAAGAATCAAGAAAGAAATTTCTGTAAGAAAATTATCATTAAATGATATTGCTATATTCTACCGCTTGAATTCTCAATCACGTGCATTGGAAGATGCTCTTAGACGTGAAAAAATACCTTATAAAATTGTTGGGGGAGTTGAATTTTACAGGCGCAAAGAAGTTAAAGATGTTCTTGCTTATCTAAGAATGTTATCCAATCAGAATGATGAAGAAAGTTTACTTCGCATTATGAATTTCCCGCAGAGAGGGATCGGTAATACTTCCATTTCAAAGATGATTGCGTTTGCACGTAAATTGAATCTAAGTCTTTTTACTACAATGTCGCGTGTTTTTGAAGTGATAGAAGTAAAAGAAAGAATTCAGAAAAATGTGAAAGCATTTAAATTGCTCTTAGACAAATACATTGACCTGAAAACTAAACTTTCAATCGGTGAATTAACTGCCGCACTTGTTGACGAACTTGGGATTCTCAAGGTTTATAAAGAAGAGGGAACTCAGGAAGCAATGGCGCGTTATGATAACATTCAGGAGTTGATTGGCGCTGTTCAGGAATACAGCAAATCAAATCAGAATTCCTCTCTTGACGACTTCCTTTCTGAAGTTTCTCTCATTGCCGGTGTTGATCAATACGATGAAAAAGTAAATTCTGTTACCTTAATGACGATTCATAGTGCTAAAGGTCTGGAATTTCCAATAGTCTTTATTACCGGCTGTGAAGAAGATATATTTCCGCTTAGTCAAAAGTTTGATCAAGAATCTAAACTTGAGGAAGAACGAAGATTATTTTATGTGGCGCTTACACGAGCAAAAGAAAAAGTATTTCTCAGCTATGCCAGATCGCGTTATAGGTTTGGTGAGGTAGCATATCAGAGTAAATCAAGATTTTTAGATGAACTCGATGAAAAGACATTTGAAGAATTTAACGGTACTGCTAATAAAAAAGCAGGTCGAAAGAAAAAAACATATTATGACGAATACTATCAGGAAAGTTATGATGATTATGACCAGGATAGAAGATCTCTTCGTGTAGGAAGCCGTGTAACCCATGCCGTGTTTGGAATGGGAAAGATTCTTCAGATTACCGGTACCGGTGATATTCAGCGTGTTACAATATTGTTTGAGAATCACGGCTCGAAACAGCTTTTATCGAAGTTTGCCAATTTGAAACTGATCTAATTAATTTATTTTATAAAAAGGAGTGACAAATGAAAATTGGAGTCTTGACCGGAGGAGGAGATTGCCCTGGTTTGAATGCGGTTATCCGCGCAGTTGTTCGTAAATCAATTCAAAACGGACATGAAATGATAGGTATTAAGGAAGGCTGGAGAGGTCTGCTCGAAAGCAAGTTTATTAAACTTGATTTGGAATCCGTATCGGGTATTCTTCATCGCGGCGGAACAATTTTACGTTCATCAAGAACAAATGTTTATAAAATTGCCGGCGGCGAAGCTCAGGCAATGAAAAGTATGAAAGAATCAGGTATGGATGCTCTTGTTGCAATCGGCGGTGAAGACACACTTGGTATTGCGTCAAAACTCGCTAAAGCTGGAGTTCATGTTGTAGGTGTTCCTAAAACTATTGATAATGATCTGAATGCTACTGATTTTACTTTCGGCTTTGATACGGCGGTAAATATAGCTACCGAAGCAATTGACCGTCTTCATACAACTGCCGAATCTCATAATAGGGTAATTGTAGTTGAAGTTATGGGACGACATGCAGGATGGATTGCTGTTTATTCCGGGATGGCAGGCGGAGCTGATATTATTCTTATTCCTGAAAAACCATTTGATATAAATGAAGTATGTGAAACCTTAAAGAAAAGACATGCACGCGGGAAAGATTTTAGTATTGTTGTTGCTTCCGAAGGTGCAATATTTAAAAAAGACGAAACCAAGCCAAGCGACGGAGTGGTAGTAAGCAGCGAAAAGATCGATTCATTCGGCCATGTTCAACTTGGCGGTATAGGAAATATTCTTGCCGAAGAAATTGAAAAAAGAACAGGATTTGAAACACGCGCAACCGTACTCGGATATCTGCAGCGTGGCGGAAGCCCTTCGGCATATGATCGTGTACTCGGAACACGTTTAGGCGTTTTTGCCGCTGAACTTGTTGATCAGGGTCAGTGGGGTAAAATGGCTGCTATTCAAGGAACTGATATTGTAGCTGTTAGTCTTGAAGAAGCTGTTGGCAAACTTAAAACTGTTGATATGAAGTTATATGAAGTTGCCAGCACATTTTTTGGCTGATTTATTTTCTAATATTTATTTTATATGTTAAAGGAAAGCTGCTTAATAGTATTAAGCAGCTTTTTTATTTTAGGCTAAAAACACAATAAAGATTATACTTGACAATTGATAATAGGTGACTTAAGTTATACAGGTAGTTCCAGCCGAAATACTACAAATTTTTTATTAATTGTTGTAGCAGTTTTAATTGATTTAAAAAATCTATTTAAAAGCCTGTTCAATAGTTTTTATATCTTGCGTTGCGTGTCGAAGTTGAAATATTTTACAATATTTATAATAACATAAGAGGGTCCTTATGAAAAACAAATTAGGAATTCTAGCATTACTTATGTTGATATTAACAAGTATAAGTTTTGCAATAACTAATACTGTTTATGATGCTTTAGAAGGGCCGGTTGTACCAACAGCATCCTGGCCTATCGGAAATACAATAGAAAACACTAACCCTCCAACTTTGAATTGGTATATAGAAACATATGCTCCCGGATTAGCCTTTGAAATTCAATGTGTAGCGGCAAGCGCATCCTGGCCCGATGATGCTACTTTTGCCACTTCATCAACCATGTCTTTTACTATGCCTTATGGGTTAACCGGCGGAGTTCAATATGCATGGAGAGTAAGGTCTACTGATGGTGTAACAAAATCTGCTTGGTCTTCTACTGCATTGTTTACAATGGTAGCAAATGCTGCAGGAGGACCGATTATCCCAATAGCATCCTGGCCTATCGGAAATACAACAGAATATACAAACCCGCCAACTTTGAATTGGTATTTAGAAACATACGCTCCCGGATTAGCATTTGAAATTCAATGTGTAGCGGCAAGCGCACCCTGGCCTGATGATGCTACTTTTGCTACTTCATCAACTATGTCTTTTACTATGCCATATGGACTAACCGGCGGAGTTCAATACGCCTGGAGAGTAAGATCTACCGACGGCCTAACAAAATCTGCATGGTCAACAACTGCATTGTTTACTATGGTATCAAACACTGCTGGTGGACCGGTTATACCAATTGCATCATGGCCTATAGGAAATACAACAGAGTACACAAACCCGCCAATTTTAAGTTGGTATTTAGGAACATACGCTCCCGGATTGACATTTGAAATTCAATGTGTAGCGGCAAGTGCACCCTGGCCTGATGATGCTACATTTGCAAGTTCATCAACCATGTCTTTTACTATGCCTTATGGACTAAACGCCGGAGTTCAATATGCATGGAGAGTAAGATCTACAGACGGCCTGACAAAATCTGCATGGTCAACAACTGCAATGTTTACAATGATTGAAAATACTGCAGGAGTACCAGTTATACCAATAGCATCCTGGCCTATAGGAAATACAACAGAGTACACAAACCCGCCGACATTAAGTTGGTATTTAGGAATATACGCTCCCGGATTGACATTTGAAATTCAATGTGTAATGGCAAGCGCATCCTGGCCTGATGACGCTACATTTGCAAGTTCATCAACCATGTCTTTTACTATGCCATATGGACTAACCGGCGGAGTTCAATACGCATGGAGAGTAAGGTCAACTGACGGCATAACAAAATCTGCTTGGTCAACCACTGCATTATTTACAATGGTTTCAATTGACGCTCTTGTTCAACCTATTACAGGTAGTCCGACAAATTCTGTAACAGTAAATACCGGTTCACCAGAAATATTTTGGTATTTACCAACGGCACCTGCAGCCAAAGCAATCTATGATGTACAAATAGCCGATAATCCGAATTTCATCAATCCAATAACTTCTAGCTCAAACAAACTTTCTTTACAGATAACCGGATTGAATAATAACAAGAGTTATTTCTGGAAAGTGCGTTCAAATGACGGTGCTGGAAATGCTTCTTTTTATTCAGGAACAGGTCAATTCAAAATTATAAATTCAACTACTGATGTTCAAAAAGATGTAACAATCCCGACACAATTTGCGTTGGAACAAAACTATCCTAATCCTTTTAATCCGTCAACCATGATTAATTATTCTCTTCCGAATAATGCATTTGTAGTATTGAAAATCTATGATATGCTGGGACGAGAGATTAAAACTCTTGTCAATAATCAAAAGAATGCAGGGAAATATTCCGTCGCGTGGAAGGGCAATGACAATAATGGAAATAAAGTAACGAGCGGAATCTATATTTATAGAATTTCCGCCGGTAATTTTTCAGCAGCCAGGAAAATGGCAGTACTCAAATAATGAAATTATAAGAATTAGCTTACTTTCATTTAAGAAAAAAAAGGTGATAAAATGAGAAAGTTAAGTGCAACATTATTCTTTTTATTTGTCCTGGTTGTTATAGCTCTTGCTCTATATGCCTGCCATCAAGCTTATTTCGCATAGAATAATTATATGCATTAAATAAATATTTTCCCGCTTTCCTGACAATCCTCAGGTAGGCGGGATTTTTTTATATTACCCCAATAACTTCCAGGGTACTTGAACACATTCCGAATTAGTTCGTATTTTTAATAATGAAAATCAGTTATTTACCTTATGAACTCAAATTAAAACATGAGTTCAACATTTCATACTTTTCAAGGAAAACGACCCCTGTTATACTTATTCGTATTGAATATGAAGGACAGTGCGGTTACGGAGAAGCTTCTCTGCCTCAATATCTGAATGAAACCCAAGAATCAATTGTATTGTTTCTAAAATCAATAATGCCAATTTTTAAATCATACAATTATATTGATGAGCTATTGTCTATCATTAATGATTTTAAGTTTAATAACTTGCCGGCTAAAGCAGCGTTAAATATTGCATTGAATGATCTAAAAGGGAAACTTAATAATCTACCTGTTTATAAAATATTTAACATCGATGATTCAATATTACCTTATACATCATTCACAATTGGTCTCAATAATTTAAACCTTTTACCGGATAAAATTAAAGAAGCGGAGAAATACAAGATACTTAAAGTTAAAATTGGAAATGGAAATGACAAAAGAATTATTACAACTATCCGCGGATTAACAGATAAACCTTTATATGTTGACGTAAATCAGGGCTGGAATGATAAATTTTATGCCCTTGATATTCTTGAATGGATGAATGAACAAAACGTACTCATTGCGGAACAGCCTTTTCCGAAAGAAAATTATAATGATACACAGTGGCTTAAGGATAAATCACCTATTCCGATCATTGCCGATGAAGCATTTCAGACTTTTGCTGATCTTGATAAAATTAAAGACGTATATACTGGTATAAATATAAAATTGATGAAATGCGGTGGAATCAATAATGCTCTGGCAATTATACGCAAGGCTAAGGATTATAATCTTAATATAATGCTTGGCTGTATGACTGAAACTTCCTGCGCCGTATCTGCCGCTATTAGTATTGCGGGACTGATTGATTATGCTGATCTGGATGGGAACTTGCTGATTACAAATGATCCTTTTACAAGCGATACAATAGAAAGTGGAAGATTGAAACTTTCTTCATTACCTGGTTTGGGAATTAATTTGTTTGAAAGATTAAATTTTATTGAACTATGATCCGTCAAAGGCGGTTTTATATTTAACAGAATTAAAATGGAGTTAAATATGTCGAAAAAATATTTCTCCAATAAAAATAAAACCATTATGTATGGTTCAAAGTCGGATTTAATCGGAATCTTTGAAATCTATATTTATAAAATTATGTATTTACATATCATCCCATCAAGCTGAAAATTGAGATAGACTGCTATTAATAAAGTGTAATGTGAATTAATAAATAATAAAGCTATATTCCATATTATAAAATATTTTAAGGCAAAGAGAAATATTTGAGAAAACGATTTAAACTGTTTTTATGCATTTTACCGGCTATTTTATTTAATAGCTGTTCGATGAATTTGAAGGCTGAACCGGAAATATATATCCGGTTTAATCAAATTGGTTTTCTTCCGGATGACTTTAAAACCGCAATAATTCTTTCAAATAATAATCTTGAGGGCAAACAAGTATTTGTCGTAAACATTAAGAATGAGAAAAAAATACTTTCAGTACAATTACAAAACAATTTAGGGGCATACGGAGATTTTACTTATTCATATTTGATTGATTTCAGTGCGATCAATACTCCCGGAGAATATTCCATTCGTTATTCCAGGCAAAAGACTCCTGCTTTTAGAATTAATGATGGAATTTATAATGGACTATCTGATACGCTTATACAATTTTTTAAGGTTCAAAGATGCGGTTATACCGATCCTCTTCTGCATAAAGTTTGTCATATTGCAGATGTATCCGTATTAATTTATGGTAAGAATATTATTAATAAGACAGTTGATGTTACAGGCGGCTGGCACGATGCAGGTGATTATGTTAAGTTTCTAAATACAACTGCATTTGCTACATATATGCTTTTGTTTTCTTACGAGTTCGATCCCGCTAAATTTTCATCGGATAAAAACAATAATAATATTCCGGATATACTTGAAGAAGCTAAAGTCGGTTTGGATTGGATGCTGCGCTGTTTATATGAAAATAATAAATTGATTACTCAAGTTCAGGACTTACGTGACCATGATGTTGGATGGCGTATGCCCGAAGATGATCTTATGGGATTTAACAGACCTGCATTTATTGGTATTGGTAAAAATTTGATTGGTATTTATGCGGCAACGATGGCATTAGCTTCAAGAATCTGGACGAGTAAAATTATCTATCCTGAATTTGCTAATAAATGTCTGTATGCTGCTGAAAATCTTTATGCACTAAAAGATAAAGTTTCCGATATCGATAGCAGCGGGACCGGTATGTATTTAGATAAAACATTTAAAGGCAAACTTTCGTTAGGTGCGGTTGAACTTTATTTGTCAACAAAAAAAACATTTTATCTGGAAGATGCAATCGCTTATGCTGATTCTGCAAAATCTGATTATTGGTGGAGTTGGGGAGATATTAATTCCCTGGCTGATTACAAGCTGGGAAAAATTATACCGCGTTTTAGCATTTATATCAAAAATAATCTTGAAGAGTTTAATAAGAACAAAAAGAAGAATTTATTTGGGGAAGGGGCGGATCCAACTTGGGGGACTAATGTCGCATTACTTGGTATTTCACTTCAGAATATTTTATATAAAAAACTAACAGGCGATCATAAGTACGACTCGCTAGAAACATTTCAACGGGATTTTATACTTGGAAGAAATGCATGGGGAATCAGTTTCATTTCTGGAATTGGAAATAATTATACAAAAAACTTTCATCATCAAATTTCTTTTTTTAAAAAGAAATTACCGGGCGGTTTTGCCGCAGGACCTGTTCCTAAAGAAATTCTGGATAAATATAAAATTATCATAGAAAAAAAGGATAAATATTATAAATTTCAGTCGAATGAATCTGTGTACCGGGATGACAGGCTCGATTATATAACAAACGAGCCAACTATTACCGGGAATGCAACTGCTATTTTTGTATTCGGTAATTTAATTCGATAATACCACCTGTCCGGTTTTGATTCATTCAAAATCAAATTCTCAATTTGGGAAATGTATTTAAAAGATAAAGTGCAATTATTAAAAGAAAATCTAACTTTTTATGGCATTATAATTGGTCAATAGTTATTGTTAAAAATATAGACAGGTTAGTATTATGGCAAATACTGTACGTAAAATACCTTCGGGTTTTTCATTTATTGACAATAATTGGGGTGGAATGTATAGGGGAGGAAGTTACCTCGTTGTTGGTCCCCGAAAATCCGGCAGAACATTGCTTGGGCTTCAAATGTCGCTTGAAGCTGCCAAATCGTCTGAAGTATGTTTGTATTTTACGTTGATGCGACCAAAAGATTTGATGATTCAAGCGGCTTCATTGAATTTTGATATTCAGTCGTATATGAATCAAAATCTAATAATTGTTGTCAGAGTTGCTCCGCCTAATGATATTTATGATTTATATAATCCTGATGAATACCTTGTTGAGTATTTGAATGATATTGTTACTGTAGTTGATCAATACCATCCGGCAAGAATTGTTTTTGATGAGCTTACTCCTTTTGTTGGATTTAAAAACCTTGAATACCTCAAAGATTCATTTGTGAAAACATTAGAAACAATAGAAGAACATGATATTACAAGTATGTTTATTATCAGTGAACCCGCCACACAGAAGGCTCAAAGTATAGTTGACGGACTTTCGCAATATGTGACTGCTGTAATTCAACTTAAGAAAGATAAAACTTCGAAGGGAGAAAGATCTCAAAATGGTGTAGTTCTAATAAGCCCGAACGTTGGTCATAACGAAGGACAATTTTCCGCATCATATAGAATTGAAGCCTATAAGGGTGTTACTACGGATTTTACTCCTTTAACTCATATTACCGAAGAGTTTAAACCGCTTATGAAAGAGACTAAAGATTATACTCAAATTACTAAAGTGGAAATTCCTTCAGAACCATATGCATATTCAAATGTTTATAATTATAACGATTTCTTATTGATTTTAAACAACCAGATTGCTTTATTTAAAAGTACGGGACAAGCATTTAACTTGCTCTCATTTAAATTAGATACTACTGCGCAAATACGCGGGTTGCTCTCTCTCAGTCAATTGCAATCGGCCGTTCGGTTTGCGGTAAGTAAAAAAGATAAAATATGTATAATCGATAATAAAATAATTGTACTTTTAGTAAGAGGTAATTTAAAAAGTGTAATTGATTTAATGACAAATGTTCAGAATAATTTGCCTAGCAAGGATTCTAATTATGTGAATGCTGTTCTAGAATTTATTTCTATTTTTAATCTTGAAGTTAATGAAAAAATTGATAATGCGGAAACTATGATGGAAAATGTTATGTCAACAGATGTCGCACAAACCCAAGCATACCAGCCGCTCAATAAATATATTGGGTGATGAAAATAATAAAATTACAAATATTTCTGTTTCTGCTATTTGTATCTGCATTCCCAGCTCAAAATAAGCCGGAATATTTCAAACAACAAGCTCAATTATTAATGCAGGGCGGAAGATTCGGCGAAGCAATAGACGATCTCAATAAATATATTTCTGCTAATCCGCGTGAACCTTCAGGTTATCATCTTCGAGCTCTATGTCATGAAAAAAGAATAGATTATCAATATGCCGTACTTGATTTGCGCAGAGCTATCAGACTTGATCCGACTAATGAAAAAATTAAAAGCGATTTAGATAGAGTAATTTCTGTTTGGCATAAACAACTTTATTTAAAGATTGACGGACATAAACGTGATATTGCTATTGATCCGAATAAAGCAAATAGTTATTTGGAAATCGGGAAATCATACCGCTGGCTTGAAGAATGGAAGAATGCCGAAATTTGGTATGATGAATATCTGAAACGCGATGATAATGCCTCGCCCGACGAAATTATTCGTTATACGGAAATTTTAGCGAAAACGGGTTCCATTGTAAAAGGTGAAAAAATTCTCAAAAAGTTTACTACAAGATATCCTACCGATTGGCGATTGTGGAGTCGTTATGGATATTTTACTTTATGGTTGGGCAAAAATAAAATAGCAGAAAATGCTTTTACAACTTCGCTGGGTTTTAAACCTTATTTTAAAGAAGCAGAGGATGGCCTTGATTTGACTAAAAATCAAGGATATCTCACTCAATATCCGGGTAGAGCATATGAGCGTGTAGAATACCCAATTGATAAATATTACAGAATTCTTGAATCTAATCCTGATAATGACGGTATACGCCAGGATTTAGTGGGTGAATTAATAAATACTAAAAGATTTGAAGAAGCCTTTCAACAATTGCAGTTCCTTTCTTCCAAACACGCTGAAGAAGATAGATATAAAACATATGTCAAATTAATATCGAATTATCGTGATAGTACTTTTAACGATAACGTTAAGCATTACTCTGATAGTCTGAAAAATAATCCTACCGATAAAGAAACCGTAATGAAACTTTCGTCGGCTTATGCAAATTTATACTATTATGACAGTGCTATAAAAATATTAAGCGAATATCTTGACAAAATTCCTCAGGACTCAGCGCTGGATGCAAGGTTTATGTATGCAAAATACACTGCTTATAATTATGAGTGGGATAAATCACTCGCTCAATTAAATAAATTATTGGAATATGATCCGGACAATCTTGATTATCAACTTCTGCGGGGTCAGATATCAGCTTGGACTTTAAATGATATGGATTTAGGTGAAAAGTATCTCCTGAATGTAATTCAAAAAAGACCAAAAGATGTTAACGTTATTTTAGCATTAAGCTCGCTTTATTTGTGGAAAAATGATTTCTCCGAATCAAAAAAATATCTGGATATAGCAAAAGAGCTTTCTCCTCATAATCTTGATGTTGAAAGTGTGGAAAGTAATTACGCCCTTCATCTTTCCGCCGTCGAAGAAGAGAAAGTATTTAAACTGAGAACGGAAGCAGATGAATTAAGCGGTGAAGGAAAATTTGACGAAGCACTGGCTAAGTTTGAAGAGTATAAGTCAAAGAGAACCGCTCTTTCCCGTGAGGAAATGATTGAATATGCTTCCATCATTTCATGTACTAAAGACTATAAAAGAGCGATTGGAATTTATGACAAACTGCTTATTGAGAAGTACGATCCTATTATTGCATTAGATCGTGCGAAAAATTATTACCTCGATCAGGATTCGACCAGAGCTGTTGAAGAACTTGAAAGTCTGAATAAGGCTAATCCGTATGACGACGATGTGAGAACTATATTGGCAGATTCTTATATTATGACAAATAAACTTTCTGAAGCTGAAAATATTTATCGTGATTTGGAGAAAAAAGCCAAAGATGAAAAATCAAAGCATGATATTCAGCAGAGAATGATTTATCTCGGCGAGAGCTATGCAAAGAATAAGAATTACGAAAAGGCAAATTCTATCTATAATGAAGTGCTGATGACCACTCAGGATAAAGAACTCACTGAAAATATATATCAAAAACAAATATGGCTTGGGGATGCATTAATACAGGATAATAAATTAGATGATGCTGAAAAGCTATTTGATCATTTAAATGATTCAATAAAAGATTCAACACTTAGAAAAGATCTTGATTCAAGGAGGCTTTTTCTTGGTGACGCTTATGCACAAGAAGAACACTATGGTGATGCAAAAGATATCTATTATGATTTATTGTCTTCGGCTAAAGATACTTCGGATATCAAGATAATTAAACAAAGAATCGACTGGCTGCCTCCTTCAGGTTTCAATAAAGGATTATTCAGTATAGGTAGATTCCTATCCTATTTTTTACCTACTAATATGGGCTTAGCCGGGTTTTCAAATTATTACTTGGATAATCAAAAATTCCAATTTTGGAGTTATGGGCTGAGATATGATGCAGGGTTTATAGGATTTCTTTCTCTTGGAGTTTTATGGTCTAGAATATTCTTATACAATTCTGCCGATAGCAGAGAATTTACTGAATTTAAAGGACTAGCTTCAATTTATTTTTCAAAGTATCTATCCTTAAGCGGAAGTTATGGTATATTAAATTATACATACGAATTAAATAGAAAAATAGGCGATTTAACTTTTAAATATCAAAAACCGGATGAGGCATTAATTTCGTTTTCGTATGAAAATAATGATGCCAGAGTAGTTCTGTTTTCACCCAATATTTTATACAGCCGGTTCAATATTGATATTTATAGAGTTAACTTAGCCTATATGTTTAAAGATGAAGTGAAACTGCTGCTGAATTATAATTATTATAATATTGGCGACGGCAACGAAGGGAATGATATTCAAATTCGCTTTGGTAAAAAAATATTAGAGTACGGTATGTTCGGATATGAATATTATTTTTCTGATTTCAAATTTATATCACCATATTACTATTCACCGCAAAATTTCGAATCACACAGTTTATGGACCGAATGGAATTGGAATTTTAAAAATTACTTGAAGTTAACAGTCGGTGGGAAGATTGGTTATGTTCCAAGGCTTGATTTCATTATCGGAGATATTTTTACCGAAGCAAAATACAGCCCGTTTTTGAATTTTATAATTTCAGGAAGGGTAACGTATAGTAACAGTTATAGATATGATTACAGTTATAAAAGTTTTTCAGCATATCTAACTATTTTCTGGGGCCTTTATTAAATCTGCTAAGCAGATTATTGAATTTATTAATACCCGGAAATAAATATCTTTGTAAAGGTTCATGATATTAGAATCATTTAACGGAATCCCCTACACCCAAACTTTAAGTTTTAGCATTAACTTATTTGCTTGCAATAAGTTAATAAAAAAATTATATTTTATTAATATATGTTTCTAATTGAGTCAAAATGACTCATTTGTGTTGTCATGGTACAAATGCATTAAGGGAATCTGTTCATTATAGCCTAAAAACATATATTATTGTGGCACTGATATTGTGGTTTAATTTTATTAACTTTTTATAGTAGAAATGAATAGTAATAATCAAAAATATCAAATTGCTCTGGATAATCGGGAAGTCAAACCGATCAAGAGGAATGTAGGTGCTGAAAAAATGCGGGTAATAATAATATCCGGTATTTTATCCCTTCTTTTATTTCTAAATATTATTTACTTTTTACCTAAAACTGTTCTTTCATGGAGCGGTCTTTTTGTTTATTCATCCATTGTTTCACTGGTTATTTTCTTATTCATTTTGCTTATAAGATATTTTGCCAATTTGTTTATGGCCTATTTCTTTATTACCAAATATACAGTTCATAAAAAAGAAGGTTATTATCCGTTCATATCAATTATTGTCCCTGTTTATAATGAAGGAATTATCTTAAAATCATCAATTGGGTCGTTGCTGGAAATTGACTACCCTAATTATGAAATTATCATAGTGAATGACGGATCTACAGATAATACAACTGCTATCGGAGAAAGCCTCGTCGGGTATCAAAAAGGGAACAGCGGGCTAGTTAAGGTATCGCTAATTAACAAACCAAATGGTGGCAAAGCTAAAGCCTTAAATGCAGGTATACAATATTCCGAAGCGCAATTTGTTTTATGCATGGATGGAGATTCGCAATTAAGCCCTAATACATTAAAATTGGCAGTTGGACATTTTATTGATCCGGCTATTGGTGCTGTCGCAGGTAATGTTAAAGTTCTAAATAGAAAAAGAATGTGGACTGACCTTCAGGCGCTTGAATATCTTGAAGGCTTAAACATGGCGAGAAGTGCACAAGGGTTCCTTCAAATGGTTAATATAATTCCGGGACCAATTGGATTATTTAGAAAATCTGCTCTTCGTGATGCAGGATTTTATTCAAGCGATACTTTTGCCGAAGATGCGGATGTAACGCTTAAGGTGCTTGCACGTGGTTGGAGAATTGTATACGAACCTAACGCGATAGCATATACCGAAGCTCCAATATCTTTAAATCAACTTTTAAAACAGAGATACAGATGGACTCGCGGAATTCTTCAAGCGATAAGAAAACATAAAAGGTATTTATTAAATCCAACTCATAATTTTAATAATAGTGTTATTCTGTGGCAAATGTTTTATGAAGCTCTTATTTGGCCTGCAATGAATATATTTGTTAATGTTTATTTTATTATTGTAGCATTATTTTATGGTCTTTCAAGTTTTATTTTTCTTTGGTGGGTAGGAATTGCAATGCTTGATTTGATGGCTGCGGTATATTGTATTGCGGCTGAAAAAGAGGAATTTCGGTTAGTTCCTTATACAATTATTTACAGATTGATATTTATTCTTTTTATAGATGTCACTAAAGCAATGGCTACTATTGAAGAATTTTTAGGAATAAAAATGACTTGGGGTAAATTGGAAAGAACAGGGCAGCAGGGCGGCAGGAATTTAAATGGATCCTCTAAAGTAGCCGCAAACACAGCCCAATCAAAATAAAAAATTTAGTTAGAGGTTAACATGGAACTAATTCCCATACTTTCACTTATTATACTCGTCGCTACAATATCTACTTTTATATTGGCAATAGGTGCGTATGTTCTTTATAAAATCAGAGAGCGTAAAGGTGTCACTGCACAAGCTCCTCAACCTGCAGCTATACCGGCAGAGTTGATAGCACCTGCCCCTTTAATGGCTGAAAGATTGACTCGGGACCGAAGAACTTATGAATCTCCTCAGCAGGAATATGGCTATGATTATCAGCGTCAACCTTCTTATGGTACTCCTGAAGATCCATCGCGGGGTCCGGAATTGAGGCCAACTTTTGTTAATCCCCCGGCTCCTACTTATACGGAATCTAGATATCAAAAACCCACCGGTGAACAACAACAGCATAATATTAGTCAGGATCGTTCTTCAACAAAGAAGAAATTTATGCGCTATACAAATGAAGGTTTCAATGAACCTACTCCACAAGAGAAAAAGCAAGAGGATAACTTAAGGTGGCGGTAAGAGAAACAAACCATGGACTGAGGGTTAATTATCCCATAATTCTGCTTAGCGGATTGGTTTTATTAATTGCCGGAGTTCTTATTTTTCTTTTAATTGTCAAAAACATTTACGGTAATTATGAATTACGTCAAATTTTGCCAACTAAAGAAAATCTATCCTTTCTCTCAAACGATAAAGCAAACAAGGCTGCAATATTGTATTCAAGATATACTGAAAATATGCTGCCTTCCGGAAGTACATGGCTAAGAGATAATGTTGATACATGGAAAAAATTCATTAAGAATTCCAAAATGAATTATGATATCATTTCCGATCAGGACATTGAATTGGGAAAACATTTTGATTACAAGCTGGTTGTTCTCCCCGGTTCTAAATCTCTTAGCGATAAACAAATTATGCAGTTAAAACGGTATGTTGAAAACGGCGGTAGTATTTTTGTAACAGGAGGTCCGGCCACATTTTCAGATGAAGGGAAATGGCGCGGATGGGAATTTTTTACTGAAGTTTTCGGAATGAAGTTTAATAAAGAAATTAAGCCTGAAGAGACATATAAAGTACATACTTTACGAGGTAACTTACCAATAACAGCAGGTATTCCAACCGGATATGCTCTTAAAATTGCAACGTGGGATCGACCTATTTATGCAGAGGTATTGGAACCACGCACTATTCAAGTAAGTTTTTGGTACGATTTCCGTAAAGAAGCAGGACTGGTGAGAGAAGAAATTCAAAAAAGTGCCGGTATAGCATACGGAACTTATGGTAAAGGAAGATATATTTGGTACGGTTTTGAAATAAATTCGGTGTTAGGAGTTCAGAAAGATTATGTTAATTTCGAAAAACTTTTTAATAATTCAGTTAACTGGTTAATTTACCAACCGACAGCCTTCGTAAAGGATTGGCCGACACCCTATGAAGCAGCTCTGGTTTTAATACCTACAATTGACCAGCAACCGGGAAATATATACAATTTAAATAATTACTTTACTTCAGATCAAATTAGCCCGACTTACTTCATGTCGGCAAATACATCCATTGAAAATCCCGGTCTGGCTAGATCATTATTAAAAAAAGGAACTCTTGGAACTATTGAAGATATTGGCTTTGTCCAATCTCCGGAAGACACAATTAATAAATTGTTTAGTAAGGATGTTCAATTTTCCACATTAAAATTCGCTACCGATACGCTGAATAAAATTTCAAAACAACAAGTAATAGCTTTAATGCCGTTGAATGGTTATTATGATGATAATACTTTGCTGGCAATGACTGCGAATAATTATGAATTCCTGGTTACGGATTCATTAACCGATCGATCTGTACCTGAAATGAGAATCAGAAACGATAAACCGATAATGATCATTACCAAAACTGCCAGGGATGATTATGAAGTTGTTAGAAATTATGGACTGGTTAATCCTGAATTTCAAAGATATACTTACGAAGAAGATGTTGACCGGGTATTATTTGAAGGAGGTCTGTATGTTTTTAAAGTTCATACAAATTATCAATTGCAACCGCAATATGCCTCGGTTATTAAAGATGTTATAAATTATGCAAAAACAAAGAAAATTTGGATTACTTCCTTACCGGAACTAAAAAATTGGTGGATGAGACGTCAGGGTGTTGAAGTTCGTTATGATACAAGAAGTAAACGAAGAATTGCAGTTGAATTGACTAATCCTCGTAATGAACGTGCTACTGATTTGGTTATTCAAATTAACCTAAACAAAAAGGTTAAAAATGTTGAAGTCAGTTCAGATATAATTAATACTGAAATACCTAGATTCAAACTCGATAATGATTCTCAAACTATTTACTTTTACCTGGACAAGATGGAACCGCATGAATCCCGTTCTTTGCTTGTTGATTTTGATAATGTAGACAATTAAAACAGGTGATATTATCATTTGCGGTTTAAATGTAATTTTAATACAAATGCAATTCTACTTTCATAATTTAATTTGCAAAACCAGCCGTTATCAAATTTATCTTGTATCCTTAATACGTGAAAATGATGGTATTAATTGTTATAAAAACTGAAATCTGTTTATTAAATTGCATTATACAAATACATAAAAAATATTACTAACTAAATAATTATTATAAGTAATGAAAGTTAAGAATCTTTCTCTGATAATTTTTCTTGCCGGATTAATCGTTGGCTGTGTTGAATCGGCGACTGATGCCACAGGTTCTTCTACATCAGCACCTGCAATTAAAATATTCAGTCCAAAAACAAATGATTCTATCAGAGTTGGCGTTACTTCTATTAATTATTCGGCATCCGAAGGAACGGGCGGATCAGGACTTTCTTATTTTGAATTGTATCTCAACAATATTTTTTATAAAAAATATACTATGACCGGTACTACAATTCCAACAATATCTCTTGAATTTAATTCAACTTATGCTCATAAGACTTTCAGTTATTATATAAAAGTATATAGCAACTCAGGAAAATCAACTAAAAGCGATGTTCAATCAAACATTTATATTCTAAAGGCTATTCCTAAAGCACCATCTAATTTACTTATCGGACCGAATTATTCATATATTAATTTATTGTGGACTGATAGTTCTAGTAACGCCACAGGATATGAAGTGTGGAGAAACGGTACACTCTATAAAACATTGCCTGATTCTAACGCAACAAGTTTTACCGATAAAAATATATCTTCTGCTGTGGATTATACGTACAAAGTTAGAGCATATAATGAAGATGGTAAGTCAGCATTCAGTAAAGAAATCAGTACAAACATTATTTCAGGAGGTCAGTGGAATTTGCAGGCTGAATCATGGGGTCCGAATATTGTTCATTTAACTTGGGTTGACTTTGCAGTTGGTGAATCAGGATTTGAAATACAGAGAAGTGTAAATTCAGGTAGTTTTGTTTCGATTTCACCGCTGGCAGGTCCTAATGCCACTTCTTTTGATGATAACACTGTAGATGCAAATATAACATACTCATATCAAATTAGATATTTTACTCCAACTGCAAAAAGCGATTTCTCTAATACAGTTACTATTACTACGAGCTGGAATATCAATCCTCCTTCAATTACAGGTTCTGCTACCGATACGGTAGGGCTGTATATCACCTGGAAAGATAATAGTAATTATCAAGCAATCGGTACCATTATTGAAAGAAGCAGTAATAATATATCACCGAGAAATTATATCCAAGTCGGAAGTGTTTCTTACGGTTCCGGTAAATGGTATCTAAGTAATGACAGCATTCCTCCAACCGAGAAAGTAATCGGAAATACATACTATTATAGAGTTCGTCAAATAATTGATTTGACAAAAAACATATATACGGCTCCATCAAATGAATTTTCAATACAATGGAAATAATGAATTAACAT
>Ga0182027_10003688_pt1 | contig 24064 bp, 28 predicted proteins | sample 712E1DmetaG_FD_121300 | JGI IMG/M metagenome (GOLD analysis project Ga0182027, IMG submission 121300) | Permafrost microbial communities from Stordalen Mire, Sweden - 712E1D metaG (Illumina Assembly) | ecosystem: Environmental > Terrestrial > Soil > Wetlands > Permafrost | place: Sweden... | reverse complement strand
TGAATGTCAGGAAGCTGCGCCCGGATTAGTACCGATGGTCGGCTTCCGTCCGCGCATCAGTGGATCAAGCGCGAGCGGCGATCGGTCTTTCGCTGTTCCGCTCGCGCTTGAGTCGAAGCTACGTAGAAGTGCGCCTGACGGGGTTTTGAAACGGTCCTGATACGTTTTGACGTTTATTGGGGCAGAATGAGATTGAGGCGAAGGTAAATCGTTGATTCGGAAAAGCTTGGATTGGTACGCCCGAGTGGATTCGAACCACCGACCTTTTGCTCCGGAGAGAAAAGCTCGATGTGTATGTTATTCATTCTACGGCTGGCCCAGCGCGGCTGTGCGCGCGAATTGAGGGGTATTCAGCGCTTGTTGTGTACCCTGTTGTGTACCCGCTCCAATCCATATAGAAATTCAGTTCATCCGTCCGCCGCCACACCGGGGTGAAGCCCCTAGTCGTCTCCGCTGATGATTGTAACGTCCTTTTCTGCAAAGCGACCTGGACCCTGTTGAGAATTCGCAGAGCTGTCCAGCCGGCATCGTTTGGCGAAACTCCGAGAATATTTGCCTCGCCTTCCGTTTGAACGAAAAGCCAGAACCTGCGTCGTTGATGTTGCTACCGTGGGTCAGCGAGAGTTAAAAGTGTAGACTGAGGCAACGGAACTGCATCAACGAACGTCTTCAGAGTCGCAACTTCGGCCTCGAGCTGCTGATGCATCAGAGGTCGCGCGCGTAATCATACCTCAAGGCGATCGAAACGGACTTCAGCGATGATTGCGACAAACCCGATACTTACTTGGTGGAGGGCAAACGGTCACTGACCCTCGCTCGGCTCTCCCGAAGCGACGGAACGCTCCAGTTCAACGGTGAGTCTGCCGCCTCCTTTGGGATCCAAAGAAGGCTTACCCGCTTCATGTAGGGCTGCACGGCAGAGGGCCGGATGTGCCGCTGGCGTGTGTCCACTACCACTACACGTATCTGCCTCACGAAAAAGATGAGTGGCGGGCCGATGAAGTTATCAGCATCGTTCCGTGGTTGAGGGGTAATGGTCAGTGGCGGAACGAAAATGGATCGGAGCCGGACATCTGGGAGGCGATCGACGATGTCAGGAGCTTCGCCAAGCTCGATCCGGATCGCTGGTACATCTCGGGCAACTCATGGGGCAGGAATGACGTATGGGCGATTGTCCAACGCACTCCCGATTTGTGGGCAGCCGCTGGAATCATGGCCGGCGATACGGGCTCCGCGCCGTCGGACTTAGGCCTTTTGCCCAACGCGCGATACGCCACCGACCGCCGTCGGCCGTTTTGGACAGGCTTGTGACGCAAAAGGAGACCTCATCCTGGCCAGGACACGGCCGTGTTCAAAACAAATTACTTAACCCGTCCAAAACGCCGATTCCGACCTGTCTTGGACAAGAGTGATTTGGGATATTCTTGCCAGAATCGGAGAGCCGACGATCCGCGCGAGGAAGGCGCGATTCAGGATCATTTTCAGCTCCTAGTGCCCGATCCCCAGGCGGTCGCCACTTGAATCGATCTGTCCTATGAGACACGGGACTCCGTATGTTCGTTCTACTAGTAGACTCAGCGTCGCCAACCAGGGATCGAGTTCTTCCCCGATCTCAGAGAGGACTACGGTCTCCGGTGAAGACGCCTCGATCGCCTTTGCGAGACCGTAAAGACAGAGGTGCTTCTCGTAGGGTCTGACTGTCACCCCGCCAGACAAGATCGCAGGAACCTCACCCTCATATACAGAACTCACATGCGCGACCAACACGAGGGAAGCACTCTTTCGACGAACACTCTTGTAGCAATCCCCTAGGCTCTCATTCCAACCCGTGTCACCGGTGACCAATACTGTGCTTGCTCCAGCCGGTCCCTCTAGACGAAACGCTAAGCCCACACCGGTATTGCCGTGCTCCATGATGTCATGCTGGGTTGGCAGCGGCTCCAACGACAGCGTATCGTTGATCGGTAGTATCGTTCCTGTTTCCGACCGCATCACGGTAGTGTTCCAACCCTCGATGAGGGGCGCGAACCTCTCCGAGGTGGTCGCATCGAGGAACAGGTCGACGTGCCTCCTATTACTTCCCTTGAAATGTTGGAATAGTAGCGAGATCAACGCGGGAAAATCGGCGTAGTGATCATCGTGAAAGTGCGTGACAACGATGCCGTTGATGTCGTCGAGTTTCAGGTTCTCTCCGAAGAATGTATCCAGAAAGCGATGCCCCGGATCAACGACGACACCGTAGGAGTCAAAATTGAAGAAGTACCCGCCACCGATTCTATCCTTGTGTCTTGGCGCCATCATGGGCGTGAAGGAGGAGTAACGTTTGAGGAATCGCAGGTACGTGGAGCGGCCAGTGCTTTGGCGCTGCTGCGCTGATTCCGCTGCTAGCCCCAGTTTGCGCGCAAACGCGCGCAGGCCGCACTGCGAGCCCAAGTTAAGCAGAGAGTTGAGGTAAAACGAAGCCAAGAACAGTTCGCGAGGACTGCCGTGGCCTTCCGGCTGAAAGGCAGGCACCTTGCCCCTGAGGACCGCGCGCACTTCAGGTGTGGCCGTTTCGGCTAGGGCGTCAATCGCTTCCCGTACTTCGTCCTGCATGTCGTCGAGGCTGGAGGTCTGTGCGAGATGCAATACGAAGTCATGAAGAGCGCGAGCGGCGGCGAGATTCCTGTCCACGCGCACGCAAGCCCTGACAAATAGCGCCAACCCCCTCTGATCGTTCAGTCGGTCCCACTGCAACTCGTCAAACAATTCCAAGACGCCAACAGCCGCGGGGAACTCCTGGAGGCATCCTTCGAGCAGGCTGTAAGCGCCCGCCCGTTCAGACCGCCAGCGCCGCCTGGCCAAGTTGAGTTTCCGATCTGTCGTCAATCCTTGAAGGGGCATCGCTGTTTAGACTATCGATTGGTCATAATTCCAGCCACAACCCGGGCGGCCGAAGATACCTCGGGGGCCGGGTGCCCCCTCAATTTGTTGAGAGCCGCTTTGCTCTTCTCCATAGCTTTCCCGAAGAGGCTATCATATTCGTCAGGCATTTCCCTCCGGCACGCTGCCGCCACACTCATTGCTTCCTTAAGCGCCTGGACAAATTTCAACAGGGTCGAGGCTTCGATTTGTTGACAAATGTTGGCCAATACAACGGACGATACCACCACCATGACCACGCGGCCCGTGTGAAAACGGTCACGGGCACACCGCAATGTCTTCAGAATCTCATCCCCGAGATCAGCTCGCATGGCGGCACCCCTTTCGGATGCAAGGTGCTCGGACAGGAGGGCAAGATAGGCCTTGTGCACCCGATCATATTCGATCATGTCGATGCCGTTGAACACCACGTGGGCATCAATTGCCAGCCCGTTGGCCTCGTCGTGGCGCGCGTGCGGCGGAAGAACAACACAGTCGAATAGACGCGGCTCGGAGACACAGCGCACTCTCCCCCAGACGTCCTCGGACAAAAGCATTGCCTTGGCCTGAGCCAGTGTATCCACAACGATATGTGGTCGATCCTCCTTCTCGTTGTGGTGCTCAGGGCCAGCGTACTTGGCGGACTGGATTCTCACTGTTAGAATCCCCGGTCCCAGTAGCTCCCTCGTCGGCGCGATATCCTTATCCTGACGGTCGCCAACCATGGCAAATTTCATCTTTGTGGGCTGTTCTGGGTCCTCTACCAGAGCATCGAACGACTTCAGCTTCTGTCGTGGATTATCAGGGTCACGCAGAATAGCACGGGTGGCGGCGGCGTAGAAGGTCACCTGCGTCTTTTCCCCCATCCTCGTAAGCACTGCAGCAAGGCGATCAAGGCAGTCCTGCTGGCGTCGAATGTAAGCGATCTTGTTTTCCCCATGTGCGATCTTCTTCACCTGTTCTCCAGCCTTTTGTCTGAGGTACTTGCCGAGATTGGATCGCACCTCCTCGGTGACGTCAATCCCTCGCTCCCGAAGTACCTCGAGCTCCCTTTCGACCTCACTCTCCAAGGAGCTTAGAGCCCGGAGGTGCGCACACTCACGTACCAAGGAGCTGATCCGCTCTTCGAATGTGTTCCGAGCGGCCCGAATCGTTGCTGTTAGGTCGGCTGGTTCGGCGGCCTCCTCGGTGGTCAACAGTCTATTGGGGAGAAAGAACTCTCCGATCCCGAGGCGCTTGAGTTTCAGCGCCTGCGTGTCCGCGTGGCCCTCTGTCGCCATGTAAAGGCGTACCCCGGGAATCTGCTGAAGCGTACTCAGGAAGTCGAAGGCCTCGCGGAACGCGGACATGGGCCGGAGTTCGAACCTCCGCATGGCTTCTGTAATCACATCAGCATACTTGGACTTAACCTGGGCGAACTCGCCGCTGAAAGGATCCTCTCTATCGACCCGCCGGAGTGCCGCTGCGTCGAGTTTCTTGTTTCGTGTGCATCGCTTGACTATTTCGTGGATCTCCCCAAACAGGTAGCGGTTCTCAAGCAGTGCAATCAGAATGACGTACCATCCCTCAGTGTTCCATTGCTGGCGGAAATCGCCGTATTCCCATCTCTGATACAAGGGCCAAAGATCATAAACGTACGTCTCGAAGAACTCTAGCATGCCCATCACATCGGGGGGGCATCCGGCTTCACGAAGGATTGCGGGCGCCGTCATAACGGCTGGCAGAATCTTCTCGAGCGCGGCGCGAAGCGAAAGACCTCGTTGCCGTGTCGAATCCAGTAACGTCCCATCTAGATCGATCATGACGGCCGCGACGGCACGGTCCTTGCCCCCCCTCTTCTCACATGCTTCACACCACTGTGCCGCTGGGGTGCATATACACACCCAAGGGTATTGGCCGAGCGTACGTGTTCGGCGGAATCCCGCCAAGCGCGCAAGTTCCATGACGCGGTTATCCAGGCCCGGAGACCTAAACGGCTCGGGCGTGTTGGCAAGATATCTGTAGACCTCGGGATCGAAGTTGAGCGCTTGGGGATAATGGGGATCGCCCTGCTGATATGCTGTGAATAAGGTCTCCAAGGAGGCGAAACTGCTTTCTGCCCGCGGCGCTGCATTGGCCAAAGCCCCGCCGTAGCGGACGCAGACCTCCCAGGCGCTGGTCCGCGACCACTCGCCTTCGAGTTGCTGAGCCAGCGTCAGGTTGTAGGCCTTGACTTCCGCGAGAGCACGGTGCACAGCATACGCCAAGATCACGCCAGCCTTGAAGCGTTCGGGCACGTGCTGCCGCGCGAAGTCGATGGTACCCGGGCCAATTCGGGCGATCTCCGTGCGCCGCGGACCGAACACGGCGACTCCAGCCGATTCGCCGTAAGTGACAACATAAAGGTTGAGCCCTTCCGCCAACGCACCGGGGGTCTCGTCCCCCGAATCCGCTCGGCGCGTCAGGTGGTGGATCGTGCTCAACCCACTCTCCGGGACGAAGACTCCAGCAAACAGAGAACTCTTTGTTTCGTCGCCGGCCGACGCGATCGCTTCCAGATAGCGCATGACCTCGGAAATCGCATTCCGTTCGTTATAGTCCGACAACGTGAGGTCGCAGAGGAACTGCGTTTGCGAACCTTCCGAGCAGAGATCAACCAGCTTCTGGAGCAGGGTGCAATACCTTCGCGTCCGTACGGAAGAGAAGTACGTCACTGTTGACCGTTTGATAACCTCAGCTAAAAGCGGGTCTGTGCTAAAGTCGTCGAAACCCAATTCCAGGTTAGAATCGTCGGAACCGACACCGGCCAGAATCCGCTCCTCGAGTCCGCTGCCGTTGCAGAGAACGACCTGTTGCTTGTCGTCGACATAGTAGCGCAATGCACACCGCGGATCGCCAGCCCTCACGACGATCAAGTCACGGCCGTCATTGTCGAAGAGAGGGAGGGACTCGCCTTTCGATAGTTCGTTTGTGAGAAGCAATATCCCGAGTTCCCCGGTCTTAGTAAGCAGCCTGCACCGGAACGTGTGATCTTCGCGAGAAAGCAAATGCAGCAGAGAGCATGCTGCGAGCGCAGCACGGCCGCCAATGCTGCAGGGGCGGCCCTCCGGGTCGTTGATGTACATCGACCGAAAATCGAAGAGAAGGTCAGGAAGGGTGACGATGTCGACAGGGACGCCTTCACCCGTCGGTTTTCCCTTTGATTCGTGTCCCACGTATTTGAGTATTTCGAGCGTTCTATGCACCAAATCAACTGCGTGCTGAAACTCGCGTTGCGGATCCGCTGTCATCTCTTCTCCAAAGGCCGGTGTGGCCCGCAGTCCGAACTTGCGCAAAGCGTGACGATTAGGACCGCGCGTCTTTCAAAGTAGGCCCGAAAATAGCATTTTGTAGGCCCACACGTCAAGCGGCATCAACTCTTCTCGGATGCGCGCTCCATGTTGCGGTATTGCTCAGGCTTTCGGCTTCTGAGCTTGAGCCGGCGCCATTGACGATTTGCACGGACGCTACCCGGTCACCAAATAGAACAGGTCGCGTCCGGCCACTGGCAATGAAGCAGTGGGACAGCGCTGCTGTCGTAAGCTTCCCCGCAATCCGCGTTGGCAGGATCCCATTCGTTCCGGCTTCCTCGATTTCAAGTATCAGCCGAACGGACGAGTCTAGAATCAACGCCGCGTGCGCGCAAGCGTACCGTCCGCCTCTGGATTTCGTCAACTCACGGAACAGGGACACCCACTGCGACCCGCCACAGGCTGCGTCCCACACGAACCGGCCCGGCGCAACGTCAATATCAAGCACTCTGGAGAAGGCCTGATGAAGCTCGGGATCCATAAGACTACATACCGTGGAGCCCCAGCTTCAACAAACGGTTCCGCATTAACACTCCATCATGCAATTCGGCTGATCCTGACGCATGCCTTCTTTGGCGGCGCGCCGCAGACGGTCAGACCCATGAAACATCGATTCGCTGTGGCTAGGACAGCGGCCTGCCAGCACCGAAGCACCTTGACAAGAATTACAACTCCTATCCCAACTCATGGAATGTCTTCAGCGCGGCTCGTAACACCTGGTCGGGTGTGCCAGTCGCGTCGATCCGACGTTTGGGGCAAGCGAGGTGGTCAAAGATGCGCTGAAGCTCAGGGTATAAGCGCCTCAAATAGTCCTCATATCTAGCCATGAGGTCGTTCCGTTCGTTGGGTTCGAAATCCCAAAGACGCTGCAAATAGCGATGCCGTCGACGGCTCCAGGAAATATCTGGCGGAACATCCAGGAAAAGAACGGCACATTGAAGCCTCGCAAGCATATCGCAGTATTGTTTATAGTATCCTGCCACCAAGTCAATACCGTGGGCGCGGGCGTGGCCGATAGTGAATACATTGGTCTCATCGAGATAGACTTCAACTCTATCTCGCGAGTCTCCGCCAATAATAGAAAACATCCGCGTCATGTCGTGGTGAATCACTTCAACTTCATCATCGCGTGTCATAAATATCGCACCTTTTCGCTGGTACTTATGAACGATGATCTGGCGCGACTCTTCCAAAGTAATGATCGCCGGTCTCTCTGAGGATATTGCATTCACGAGAGTGCTCTTGCCGGCCGCCTGGGGACCAGCGATGACGAAGTACTTGATCGCACTCAAAGACGCTTGATCTGAATGCAGGTCGTTGATGGCAATGTGGTGCTCCACACCTTGCATCCTAACGCGACCAGTTGAAGGACTGGGATGTCCGCGTCGGCGCAGAAATGGCTCCGTGCCCGGCGTGAAGGCGCAAACGACTCGTGGAGCGGCCTTCTTTGACGCAGAGCAAGTCGTGGACAACGGCCACGCAATCAGCGGCGCAGTTGGCCTCGCCCGTGCACACTTCGTAGCAGCGCTTCCCCGGCCATTCCCCAAAAAGGTTCGTGAGGTTCTGGTTCGCCGCCACAATTCGGAATTCACGGTCGATCACCGATACGTTGAGCGGCACAGCCTCGAACAGTTGCGGCCCCAACAGGTTGCGGACTTCTGCCCTGATGACGTACATCAAACTAAACAATACCTTAACGCTTATAACTTAACACCTAGCTGGAGTCAAATCCAACAAGACCTCGCGGAGCGTCGGGCCCGACGAGCAAGTCTGCGAAAGGTGCGTGTAATCATGCTCGTCTGACCAAGGAGACCACGGAGCGGGTGCTGTGGGCCGGGATAGTATTGTAACTGCCGAGGTGCCCAGAGTTCGACAGAGTTCCACAGCTATCGACAGGCAACGGCCAACTACTTTTGTTGCAAGTAATTGAAAATAGGCCATGTCCGCCATCATCGTGTTTCGGTTTGGGGTGCAAGAGGTCCCGAGTTCAAATCTCGGCGGCCCGACCAAATTCCTCAAAGACTTACAACCGAGACAGTCACCGCAGACCCGTTTTGGAGTCCAGTTGGAGTCCAAATTCGGACGCCGGCGACGCGGTTCCCCGGAGCCCACTGAAAAACGCTCACATCTCTCCTCCTATAAAAAACCCGACATCGACCCGACATTTCGGACCAAAAACCCGACATTGGGCGCGGCCTTCTTCGCGCTGGCACCCTTCTTCGGCAAGGTCTTCTCCGGCGCGACGGTGGCGCCCGGTTCCGCAACGGTGGCGGCTTTGTCGGTGGTTTCGGCGTTTTCGGTGGTCATTTTCGTTCAATCTCCTTCTGCGGCAATCGGCGCGCGGTCATCACATGGATCGCTCCGGTGCTGCCGTGAAGCAAGGGACACCTTCCTTTCGGTTCGCCCGGTTACTGGTACACGAAATCATTCAATAGACTATTAAGACCTATATAACTTCAGGCCTTTTATTGATCAACTGGAGCTCGTCACAGGCCGTTGGTCGGCACTGCAAATTGGACTTGCATCCCGACATTTTGAGTACCTGTTGCGTACTCGCTTTCAGGACGCGACGGCTAACTGCTTTGGAATCTGCGGGGTGCTTGAGGTGAACAGTTTGGATTCTTTTGCTCAAACAGCAAACTGATCAAGGCCTTGCCGATTCACCCAACCGGCTGATTTTAAAGGAGTTTGGTACGCCCGAGTGGATTCGAACCACCGACCTTTTGCTCCGGAGGCTCCCACTCCCATATCAAATCAATAACTTACGCTAACCATAGGTCCTGTTGGACCACCGATTTCCCCAATATTCCCGCACCTCTTGTCGTATTTTGGTGGGGTAATTGGTGGGGTAGTTTACGCCAGGCAATTCGGGCCCTGGCGCGCGCCTCTGCGAGGTTCCTCGGCGGTTCGGAATCCCAAACCCAAATCGCTGGGGGCACCCAGTGACAGTCGGCGCACCATTCAATCCGTACAGGGTTTTCCAGGGCGTGTTTGCGCCGTACTGGATTCTGGAGCACAAAGGGATAAGCACTGGCGCCAAGCTCTGCTATATCCGCCTGCTCGGCTTCGCCGGAAAGGACGCCCGCTGCTATCCCTCTCTCGAAAGGTTAGGCACGAGCCTCGGCGTTTCCGAGCGCCAAGCCCGCGATTACGTGAAGGAGCTGGAGCGAGCGGGGCTGATCGTGATCGAACAGCGCGGGTTGCGGAAGACGAACGTGTACTTGTTTCTCTGGACGAAGGAACTGGAGCAGTTGATCAACCACGTCCCCGACCGGCCGGACGATCCAGACGAACCCGGCGGAGGCTTCCAACCGGAGGGACCGTCTGAACGGAACCGTGCTTCCGCCCCTGACCGGAACAGTTGTTCCGGTCTTGACCGGAAGAGTCCGGCCGCTCTTGGGCGGAACCAGCGTTCCGGTCCCATAGGAATAAATTCAGAAGGAATAAGTTCGGTGGAATCCTCCTCATCCTCCACTTCGGATGGCCGCCAAACAGAGCGGATGAGGAAGACGACATCGCAGACCAAAACCGCGCCGGAAATTGAGGTATCACCGGACGACTCGGACGCAGTGAACGATGTCGCCCAGGCGATCAGTAGATGGGCTACGGAACGGGGAGTTCAACGGCTCAGGGTCGACCGACGATTGGGCTTGCCGGACGAGGTGCAGCTCGAACGATGGGCGACCATCTGCGTGCGGAGAGGGATTCTCGATCCAGGCAGTGTCTTTGCTGTCTTCGACGCCGCCCGCGCCGCTGCGGACCGATCTGGCGAGTGGCGCAATTGGAGCTACCTCACCATCCAGGTTCAACTTGCAGTCGAGAGATACCAATTCGAGGAGTCGTCGCCTGCCCGATTGCGCCTGACAGCCCCAGCGCCCGTGCCGGAGGAGGAAGAGCCTGCGACGGAATGGGCCAAGGCCAAAGGCCAGATCCGTGGCCAAATTCCCGAGATCCCGTTCTTGAACTGGTTTCGTGGCACCCGGCAGATCCAGCGCCGCGGGACGAGAATCCTCGTCGAGGTGCCAGACGAACCAACCCGCTCGTTCCTGGAGAGCGAGTATGACGCCGTGGCAAGAGGCGCTGTCTCAAATTTTGGAATCGACGAGGTTTGCTACGTCGTGCGGGATGCGGGATTGCCAATCCTAGTCGAGTCCTCCCGGTTGCCGCCGCCAGCGGCGGGCTCCCCGGCGCGCGAATCCCACTGCCAGGGTTCGGAAGTTCGGATTGCGTCTGCGTAACCCACCTGTTCTGGTTCGCGGAATTGCCGCTCAGGCAAGTTGCACAGAAGTTTCTCACAGCGATGACGCGAGGGCAGGGCGTCCAGATGAGTCGAGATGCCAGTGGGGCGCCGGGAATGGTGCTGAACCCGCGCCAGCAAGCCACCCGGGCCGAATGCGCTCCCGACGTACAAATACCAATCGGGGCGCAGAGGAAGTGTGCCAAGACGGCCAATTGCGACAGTGCGCGCAACCGCTGAGCGCAGCACGAGCACATAGGTGCCAGGCACGGCGGGGAGCATGGAAAGGTCCTGAGCCGGATCGAGAAGGACAAGTTCCTTGTCGCCTACCACGGTCTTCTGCAGTTCTTCCGCCATCGCCCGGCCGGCGCTGACCTGCTCGATGTTCACGACCGTTTTCTATCGCTGCCGTCTCATCCTGGCGAGCCGTTTCGCAGCCATCGGTTTGTCTGTTAGCGCCGGGTGGCTTTCCTTGGCCACGCACTGCTCCTTACCGGTTGCACGATGGGCTCGGTTGCATACGCTGGCGGATCGTTCGAGCAACAGCGAATGAGAAGACCGCCGAAAATGGCGCCGCGTTCGTTCGCCTTGGTCGCGGGGGCGAGCACGTCCTGGCGGGCCGCGTCCGGGACGCGGAGTCTCTCCGCCGCTGCTATGAAGTGGCGATAGGCATCGATGGCATCGGCGCCGATCAACTCGTAGCCGTAGCCATCGAGGATTCGCTGGATCGCCATGCGGCCCACCTTCAAGCTGAACCGGGCGTCCTCATCGAGAAAGTCGCGCGCCGCGCGGCTGAGCGTGCGCGGATCGGTGCGACCGTTCGCGGCGAATTCCAGAGCCAAATCCGGGAAGCCAGCGTCCTTGGCGGCGGCGAACCAGCGGCCGGGATCACTGCTTGACTCCGCCAAATCGAGAAGGATCTGCTTAGGATCGCGTGCCGTGTATCTGCGGGCGATCGCGCGGTACGTGGCCAGACCCGTTGCGGCGGCGTGGGCTGTCAGCGCGTATTTATCGTATGCTTCGTCCACGCGGCCGGCGTCCAGGAGGATTTGCTCGCACGCGGCATCGATGGCGCCGTCCGGCTGGTTCAGGCCACGCGAGGCCTCGGCATAAGCCACGGCTTCATCGAGGTGGCCTTGCGCCACAAGTGCTCGCACGCCGAACTGGCGGTAGGGTCAGAAGGGGAACCGCCCAAGCGCCAGCAGATCCAGAATGTCTTGATGGCGCGCGGCGGCAAGCAGGCTCGACAGGCAGAGGCTCGTCCCGCACACAAAGGATCCGGGACGCGGATCGGACCAGGCCGTGCGCAGTAACCCGACGAAGCGGTCCGCCCAAGCCGACGCGATTTCCGGCGATCCGCACAGTTCGCCCCAGTGGTCTTCGACCAGCCAGAGGTAACTCACGCCGTCGTCCTGAATCGCCTGCCAAAGCCGGTCCAGCCACTTGTCGCGCGTCTTGCGGTCGGCCGGAGCGCCGATCGCAATGGGCAGCAACTCGTCTTGCGCCCAGATGACCGCGCTTCCGAGCGCGCCCGAAGAGGTGTCGATGTTCTGGAATGCCGGCCAGATTCGCTCGATAAGCGTGACGACGCCATCGGCTGCCGAGGCCGGATCAATCTTGGCCGCTTTCTTGATTTCCGCGACGGCTTCCTTCAAGCGTTGGCAGGCGAGCCGCGATCCACGCCAGCCGATGGCCCCGGCGCGAAATCGTGGCCCGAATGCCCACTTGTGTTTTGCCACCATGGATAGAAACTCATTCTGGCATACGGCGCCCGTGCGTGGAGCCTGGCGGGTTGCGCGAAAGAGTGGCGCCGATCTTCTTAATCACGGATTGTGCGAGGGCGATGCGCGCCATGCGAGGTGTGACCGTTTGGAAGAGCGAGTGGGGCGAAGCGTTCTCAATACCTCGCAGGGCTGGCAGGAACCGGGTACGGGCAGCTTCACACAGCCATCTATCTGCTTGAAACAAAGTTTCTTCTTGTTGCACCATGTCGGTTTTTTGTATAATATGGGTGTCGGGTTTTTGCATGGGGCGGACGATGCGTCAACGGCGAACATTGCGTGAGAGGATCGAGGAGCGAATTGCGCGGAAGCGGCGCGACGATGTTTTTCTGCCGCGCGAATTCAGCGATCTCGGCGGCGAGGATCAAGTCCTGCGTGTGTTGCGCGGGCTTGTCCGCGAGAACCGACTCGTGCGCCTGGGCTATGGCGTGTATGGCCGCGCCATCGTTTCGCGTTTGACCGGTGAACCGATTCTATACAGCGCGAATGGTTTCCTCGGCGCCGCACGGCAGGCCCTGACGAAACTGGGTGTGGCGTGGGAGCCGACGGAAGCGGAACGAGCCTACAATGAGGGTCGCTCAACGCAGGTGCCGATTAACCCGGTCGTGAGGGTGAGGGGGCGCTTCGCGCGGCGTTTGAGTGACGGCAATATGGAGTTGACACTTGAACGATAGACCGTCGCTTCAGGATTTGCTCGAAGCCCAGCGGTACTTTGGGCTGCCGAGCCCGGCGCTGGTCGAGAAGGACTGGCACGTGGTGAAGGCGCTCGCCGCCATCATTGCGACCGATACGGCTCCGTTCCGACTTGTGTTTGGCGGCGGTACGGCGTTGAGCCGTGCGCATCGCTTGATTCGACGCATGTCGGAAGACATCGACCTCAAGATTCTGAGCGACAAGCTGATGACGCGGCCGGCCCTGCGTCGTTTACGAGACACAATCACGGATGCTCTGCTGAAGGCGGGCTTCCATTTCGATCCGGATAACCCGGCGCAGCGGGAATCCGGGAACGCAAGCCGCTACACGCTTTACCGTTTGCCGTATGCCCCGGTTGCTGCCGGGGAGGGCGGGAGGGCATACTGCGCCCGGAAATCCAGATCGAGGCAGCGGTCTGGCCGTTGAGGCTGCCTGCTGTCGAGCTGCCTGTGATTTCATTTCTGGCGGAGGCGTTCAAACGCCCGCCCGAGATACTGGCCATCGCCTGCGCGTCCCTCGCAGAGATTGTGGCGGAGAAGTTCGTGGCGTTGACTAGGAGGGCAGGGGCTGAACTGGCGGATGCCGGCGGGCCACGTGATCCGACGCTTGTCCGGCACATCTACGACCTGCACATCATGCGCGAGCATTATGATGTCGCAGAGGTAGCGATACTGGCGCGAACGATCATGCTGGCAGACGCAAGAGCTTACGGGCATCAGTTCCCTGCATATCGGGAAAATCCCGTAGCCGAAACGGTGCGTGCCGTCGAGGGCCTGGCGACGGACCCGGAGTATGCGAGGCGCTATGAATCGTTCCGGCGGGACATGGTGTACGGTGACAGCCCTGAGTTGGGCATTGCGCTGGCCACGATTACGGACATCGCGCGCGCGTTGCTTTGACAAACGCATCGTCGTGTTCTGCGGCATTTGAGCGCGACCGTCGGAGCATGACTGTGATGATCCTCAGCAAACAGCTTCGTCGACTCGGTCTTGATTCCAACCCGGGTTGGCCACATTTCCTTGGAACCATCGACTCGTTTAAGAATCAGGAATTGTTCTTGCACTACGCACTATTGGCACCTGGTGATGAACTGTTCTCGCCGACCGGAAGTCGTACATCCGAGTAGCCCAAGTCACAAGTCGGTGGCTGAGGAGCTGCATCACAAGTTCAAGGACTGTAGGGGAAAGGGTTGCACTTCTCTGAGTTTCACCTTTCGCGCTGACGGAACCCTGGTAAGCGTCTGTGGCCTGAAACGGTTCTTTGGTCGCCTGGAAATGGCCAGCCAGGATTGCCGATTCGTTGACTCGGCGATTGGAGAGGAAACGATATGCCGCCTTGGTATTGGTCCAATCCTGACAGGTCCTTTCGATCGCTACGGTCGTTCCGCCGGCCGGGGTATCACCCTCGGAGCGCAAGATATCCCGAAACACTTCAGTCCAGTTATGTTTTGGTGTTTTGGCACCTTGAACGATCATTCTACACCCCGCCCGTTCACCTGCCACTTGTAAGTAATTGAGAGCATCACCGGACGCTTACGAACCCTGGCTTGGTGCGAAGAACGCTATCACCCGAAGTGAGGTTGGCAGCGCTGCGGGGAGTTGAAGGCGGTCATGGTCAAGGGCTAAACCCCACAAAACGGAGCTAGCACGTGGATCGGTGATCGAGCCCAGCGAGGCGGCATAATCGGTGGCGGTCTGTCCTCGGCCACAACCGAGCCTGAAAAGAACAGGGGTATTTTGCCCTTGATAACGCCTTTGCCCTCATCACCAGCGCCAGAAATCAGGAACCTCACTCACAAGCCTCAGGGGCCACGCGAAGAAGATCTCTCGCCAGTGTACCAAGCGTTAGACCGTCCATCTCATTAGCATGTTGTCGAAATCTCAAACCCCTTTCTAGCAAGGACACTTCCAGATCGATGAAGGCTAGTGAATCGATCTCTTCTACAGGCCAGAGATCCTCCGCCGAATACTCCCGCTGCGTCACCTCACATATGGAGCGTAACAGGATATCCACGCGATCATCACTCCTTAACAACACGCTCTCGACGCGATGTTCCCCTATTGGAACAACGCTCATTCGACGCGAAACACGAGCGAGAGCGATCAACTCAGTACGATCAAGTTTACCTCTCTCGTTCGTCGGCATGACTTCTAAAGAGATCACTTGAGTTGGCTGGCGATCCTTTGGGAGGTTCCGCCGGAGATAAAGTTCTAGTAAATGAATCGGGGAGTTAAGAGGTGAAACAAATAGCAGCAGGTCTTGCCTGAGGTTCTCGTCGGCGCCTTCAGTCACGACCAACCTCGCATCCTCGCATAAGCCCGACATTAGCGCAACCGATTCGATCTCGCCTGGCTCCAAGCGGAGGCTTCTGTACTTCATTTGAGTGTCGTCTCTTCCCAGAAACTCCACAAGCCCATTCTCAGACACACGTACAATATCGCCCGTGCGATAAACTCTCGATGGACCATCACTCGTCGTGACCTCCAAGAAATGCGTAGAAGTCTCTGTCGGGTTTCCCACGTATCCAATGCCTGTCTGAACTCCCCCTATGAACAACTCACCAGCCGTACCGACCGACACCTCTCGAAGATCCTGATCCAATATGTATAGACTGACATTGGGGACGGGAGTCCCAATGTACATCGTCTGTGGCTCCTCACCCTTAGGGCACAAATACTCGGTCACCGCGACGCACGCTTCTGTAGGGCCGTAGCAATTATGAAGGTACGAGTCGGGAAATAAACGATAGAACAGTCGCCGCATTGGATCAGGAAGGGCTTCTCCATTACAAATCATCCGACCGCCATGTTTGAATGCGTTGAGACGACTGCATAAGGTTGGAGAGGCAGACAGTACCCGAAGAAACCTGCCCATCACAGTAGGCACGAGTTGAATGACCGACACACCTGCTTCCGACAACGCTTCAATCGCCCCAATAACATCCCCAGCAATCCCGGTCGAAGGAATCGCCGAGGTTCCTCCGGTTAGCAAAGGAAGGAAGACCTCTGGAATTATGAAATCGAAAGACGTTAGGTTCAATTGGGACATCACGGACGATTCATTAATTCCGAACTTCTCAACGTGCCAACTCAGACAGTTCGATAGCGCAGCTCGCGATATTGCCGCTCCCTTTGGCATCCCTGTACTACCGGAGGTATGCAAGACGTATGCGATCTGATCCCACCGGCCGAGGAATAGTTGACCGCCCTCATAGTCTTGGCCTTCAACAAGCACATCATCCCGCGATACGTTTAGCCGCAGCAACGCAGTAGCTCCGACGCTTTCACAAAGTGCCCTTGTGCGTTCTGGCGGGTCGTCCAAGGAAAGTGGAACAAACGTACCACCGACAGCAAGCACGGCAAAGACCGAGACTATAAAGTACGGGCTCCTGGATATTTGTATCGCAATCCTGTCCCCCGCACTAACACCTAGCGCCTTGAGTCGTCCACTTAGATCCGAAACACGGGCAAACACGTCTTTATAAGTAAAGACCTGACTGTCATGGACAATCGCAATGTGACTAGGGTTCCTCGAACACTGTAATGCGAACAAAGAATAGAGGTCGCCTCTTATCGCTAATGTCTCCAGATGCGGACCTCGTAGAGCGGGACTAAGCATTTGTGGCTTCCCTGGAACTTCTCTCATAGACTCCCCGAAAATAGCGCGATTCGCCCGGATCTCGGCGGCGGCCAAAGTTCGTTAGCTCAAGATGTTGAATGAATGCGTGTTCCGAAGAGTCTCCTCGCGGCCCATCTCGTCTGCTTGCCTCAAGGGACGTAACTATGAAGTCGGCAGGGCTGGACCCCGACATTCGTAGAGAAGGTAAGGTTCGCCTATATCCGTCCGCCGAAAGCATTAATACCACTGACTGTAGCTCCATGTCCATTGCCGCCTTGTTCCTCCTTGGGGCTATGATCTGAGTGCAGGTAAAAGAAACATGAAACAAAGCTCGATACGACCAAAAGTCCCAAAAGAACACTAAAGCTAGCCAAGAAGTGATCGGAGAGATTGTTTCCCGACTGCAATCGAGCGGCAATGTATTCGCTGATCAGTTCATATTCATTGGCGAGAAGAGAAGGTCTAGATGCATCATTACTCGCCAGGACGACACCCACGAGTCCTGACAAGACCATCTCCGGCCAACATACTGGTAAAATAATTGACAAGAACGTCCGTGACCATGACGCTCCAAGGTCTCGCGCAGCCTCAACGGTGCTCGTGGGGATACGAGAATAGCCACTGACTACTGTTAATAGCATAAATGGAAATACCCACACATACTCGGTGATAGAAATGATGAGAACCGGCGGGAGTGAGAGATGAAGTGTCTGCAGCATGTAGTACACGCCCATGGCGTACGATCCGCCGGGAATTGCAGCTAAACACAGGCTACTAATCGATAAGAAATGAAACAGCCTAGCGTTCCACCACGATAGACCGACAAGGATGGCGCCGATCAAAGTAGGGAACGTCACGCCGATTGCGACCCACAATGTGTGCCCAAGAGCGGCGATTACAGTGTCAGATAGGAGCTTCCCAGCTCCGCCACGCGCCGCGCTGCTTGAGTGAATGGCAAGCGAAGCCGTCTGCAAGAGGATGGTCGCCACTGGAATCAGGACGATAACGAATGCAAGGCCCAAGCAACAGCGCTCGATACAGATACCTGCACTCCCGAGCGGAAGCCGTCGAACAATGCGAATCCTATTCACACACCAGAGAGCGAAGAGAACGATACCAATGGTTCCGGCAATCCCAACCGAAAGCAGTATTCCCATAGCGGTGGCAGAAGCAGGATCCGGTACGGTGAAGAGATCCTGAATAACCTTGAACAAGGAAACATCGTGGATCCCACCTGTAAAATCAATCTCATTCGAGGCTAATGCGCAAATCACAAAGCTCGCAATCCAGCCAAGCTTAATACCGTTCAAACTTAGAGGAAGCGCCACAAGCATAAGTTCATTCGTACAGTCAAGGCCATCATCATCGCAAAGATCCCACACGCTCTCAGGGATGGCGGACATAAAACCTGCGATTGAAAACAGCGCCAGCGGAAGAGACGCTGAAACGAGACAAAGGATCGCGCCGACAGGACTGTGATGAAGGGAGGTTTGCGCAGCGTCGCTTACCCAGAGATGCGTTAGGAAAACATTCAGAGGACCGTGCGATCCAAGAAGAACTTTCCAAGAGAACGCTCTGGTAGCGGAATTGATGAAAAAGGGAAGCAGCAAAAGCCACAGAGCAACAAGGCCTCGCTCGCGCCGGACACGGCGAACTAGAAAATGCGCAGCTGGCGCGGCAATGAGGATATCCAGGGTCGCGACCGTCATAGCCCGTGCAATCTGTTGCCGCAGGAAGACAGAGCGTCCAGAGCCCCAAGCCACTGCCAGACTTGCTGACGTCGGGAAATGGACAAGCGAGCGGGTGCCCATATTCCATTGAGACGCACCAATTATCAGGATTTCGAAAATGACGAGCGTTGACGGTATCAGCACGAAAACCAACGCGCTCACCGCCGGTATTCTGCCAAAATGAGCGTCAGGATGCATTTCCATCTTTAGGATGCCCGAAAAGTGCTCCAAAGATCCTCGTACGCTCGAATGTTGTTGGGCCTCACGTTGAGCCAGTAGACTGAACTTTTCACTCCCGAAAACTTCGCTTTCACTCCATCCACAGTATTCCTAATATGAGATACCTGATCGGCAGTGAACGCCTTGTCGTGCTCGTCGATATACTGAGCGGCCTTGTCATTTGGGACGACATAGCCTCGCTCCAGAGCGAGCTGGCACCCATAGAATCCGCCCAATGCCCAATTTGCGAAAGCATGAGCAGCGTCGATCACATGGCGGTCCTGTGCACCAACGTGCAGGAGAAGATCTGTAGACCACGCTTCATAACCTTCCTTCGGTTTTGCGTACTTCGCTTTAACGCCCCTCTTTTGCGCTTCATAAACGATCGGCTCCCAGCCAGTCATGACCCATACATCACCACTTGTGATCAGATCGACTCCCTCTTCCCAGCCGCTCCAGAACTTCAGGAACTGGCCGTCTCGCTTTTGCTTCGTGAGGAACTCCATAACTTCATGCAGCTCGGGAACTGTAAGATCACTCGGGTCCACAATACTAACCTGAGACGACTCCTTGAGATACATCGCTGTGAAGAACACGCTGTTCATCCAGGAGTCCTCCATCGATGTTCGGCCTCGGAAGTTGCGGTCGAACACCGCATGGTACGAATCAACTGTCCCTGTCTTTTCAGGAAGGTAGATCATCGAATCTGCATTCACCGCTATCGGAAGTCCGTACTGACGTCCATCCACGCGGGCGGTGGAAATGTCCAGCACCTGTGGCCAAATACCTTTGTAGTTGGGAATCTTATTCAAGTCCCAGGGGAGGATTGTTCTTGCTTGAGCTAACTCCCTCTCGGCGCCGCCCAGGAGGCCCCCGACATCGTATGCTTTCCCCGCGCCGAGAGTAATCATTTGGGTTATCACCTGACCAACATCGTTTTGATTATCGCGGAACACGACTTTAGTTCCTAATTCATGTTCTGCCCGCTGCCAGCTGGCGCCATCATTCAGCGTGCCGACGCTGAAAAAGTTAAGCGTAGTTCCTGGTTGACTCGACCCTCTCCTGCAGGACAAAGCGAGCCAGCTCAGTGGAAAAGCGGCAGCAGTAAACCCGAGTCGACGAAACAGTTCACGACGAGTAGGATCACAATGGGACATGGCTTTCATCTCCTATTAGAGTTTTGGAATCGCTATGCTCGCTGCAAGGTCCAACGCGAGGTCGACCCGGCTGCCGATCTTTGGAATTGCGCCGCCGTTTTCAATGAACGAGCGTACTATTGTTGGGCTTGTTGTCGGCCCGAGAGCGGTAAGAACTTCACGATATGGCCCGTGGTACAGATAAGACTCTACCGTACAAGCAATTGTCGGCGCGCCGCAGCCCGGGAGATCAACTATTCGAACCGCGCTCGTCGGAAGCAACAGCGTTAACTTAGTTGCTCCTCGGACAAGGTCTGGCCGCCAGCTAGAAGGAACGAAAACAGAGCCGCCGTCGAATTGCAGAGTGCCACCACTTGTCAAGGTGCAGGACAAAATATTGTGCCACTGAAGGTAATGGGCAAGCTCTGGGGTCGTTGGGTGTTCGTACAGCTGGGCCAAGTTTCCACTCGCGATGCATCTTCCTTTGTCTAACAAGACTACAGAGTCAGCTACCGAAAACGTAAAATCTAGGTCATGCGTTACAATGACAAGTGAGTCGACCCAGCGGTTTGCATACGCCGTATTTAGCACACTTATAATGTCATGCTTCATCGATGGATCGAGAGCGCCCGAAGGTTCATCAAGCAAAAGCAACTTTGGCTTCATTGCAAGTGATCTCGCAATCGCTACCCTTTGTCGATGCCCCGGATTCAACTGTGATGCCAGGACGTCAGCGCTGTTCTCTAGGTGCAACTTGCCGATCAAATCCGCGGTGATGCCCTTGGCGTCCTGCTTGCTTAGTCCACTTCGCTGCCGAAGCGGAAACTCGATGTTCTTACGAGCGGTGTAATGGGGGAATAGGGCGTAGTCCTGAAAAACAGTAGAAGTAGGCCTCTCGCGTGCAGACAGAGTTGTGAGGTCCAGCGTCCCCAATGTAATGTGCCCGGAGTCAGGTTGGAGATGGCCGCCGAGGAGCCTGAGGAGAGTGGTTTTTCCAGAACCGTTCGGTCCTAAAATGACGAGCTTTGTCGGAGTGTGGACTGAAATATCTATGTTTAGTCGAAAAGAATCGGTGTTTGGCCCACTATAGGCGTACGACACATTTTGGAAGCTAAGGGAGCCTTCATTCCCGCTCAAAACACGGTTAATGATGTGGGATGGCGGCATCGGAGTGAGTGCCTCCTTTCTGCTCGGAAGTAGGCTCATCAGGATGTGCCCGCTTCGAATCTTCCTGTGCTCTAGGGCGGATCAGAGGGTTCGCGAGACAGGGATAAACCGGGAGCAAAATGGGAAGATGCGAACTGGTCCCGTCGAACGCGGCGCCGCGTTGAATAAGACGCTTTCGGACGATCGTTGGCAGGCCTTGTGCACCGGCGAAGTTAGCCCCGGCTACGCTGTCGGCGTCCTGCAGATGCGTAACGCCCGAAAGGTCAGCATTACTCAGGTCAGCATCCATCAGATTGGCGCCCGCAAGGTCTGCAGAATGAAAATCGGCGTGACGGAGGTCGGCATTTCGAAACGATGCTCCGAATAGGCGGGCGCCTCTGAATGTGGCTCGCTCAAATCTCGAAGCGTCGAGAGTTGCTTGCGAGAGATCGGTACGGGTAAAGTCCGCCCCGTCAAAGTAACTACTCCGCAAGACCGCACCTGTTATGTGCGCATCCATGAACTTGCTGCCCGAAAAGTTTGTGCCAATACCCTTCATACGATCTAGATGGGCATATTCGAAGTGGCTTGCGGCAAAGGATGCATAGCTCGTGTCAGTATCGATCAAGCCGGCAGACTCAAAATGTCCACCTTGCAGAACTGCATATGTAAACTTTACCTCTCCTAGATTCGCGAAGCCAAACTCTGGCCCGTTGGCGCAAGTTTTGGATAAATCCGCTCTCCACAAGTGAGCTGCTTTAAAGTGTGCGTCAGTAAGCTCGGATCCGCTAAAATCAGCGCGAGAAAGCTCGAAACTCGATAGATCTAGTCTGCTGAGCGGGAGCCCAGAAAACATTGACACAGGGGAAACTTGGAGAGGATTTGGCGCAGGGTCCCAGATCCATTGGAGACCTTCCTCACGCGCCTTGTTTTGTGGTGAGGGTTTAGCTTGAAACCAGCCTTCGGAACCGATCTCAACAAGGATGTTCACAAGGGCCGTGAGTTCTCTTCGTGAATCCGTTGAGTTGCCCGCACGGATTTCACTGAGCAACCCTTGGACCAGCGCTTTCATATCCCCATGATACTCAGCAACCTCAGGAGCATGGCCGCCTGCCAACAGTCCTATGCTTGAGAAGAACCCGATATCCGAACTTGCGGGCACCTGCCGGATGAGAAGACGGGGGATGCGGGGTATCGCCCCTATTCTTGCCCGCACCGAGTCGTGGCCGGCATCTCCCATGAGTTCGTGATAAGAGCGCTCGGCCGCCTCCATCTTGCGATCCAGATTGCTTGACTCGTAGTTCATGAATGCGGCAATGATCGTTAAGAAGGCCACGAACAGTGTCAAAGGCGGGAGTATGAGCTTCCAGCCTGTCGGTTTCCCAAGCTGTACCATCAAATGCTTGACCCAACTCGTAAGCACGTGACGGAAGAAGGCAACGAGCTCTCCACATTTGACAACGAAATAATGCATGATGACATTACCGGCGCGGCCCAGCCTGTTTAGAAAGGTCAACTGATCGAGGTGTGCCAGGTGTTCTGTCACATTTGACATTGTCTTTTCTCCCGGCTTCAAGGAGCATCGCGGGCTGGGGGCCGAGGGCTCTTCGAACCCGACCCAAGGCTTCCTCTCGCGACACCGGCATTGTAACATGAGAGTTTATCGGGAAGTTCTGACCTGCCCCCCGGAATCTCTACCAGGGAAAATTTGGCGAGCCCCGCGATGAGAAGGGGCTTCCAGATAAAGAAGACGAAGTATAGCGAAAATAGGATCATCGCGGCGGTGAAGCAGCTCGAATCAGGCCGGCAGGTGAAAAGGCTGGCGCGGGCTCCGGGCGCTGACGATTGTGGACAATTACACGCGCGAATGTCCGGCCATTGAGGTCGGCAGCGGCATCTGCATCCGCCGGGTGACGCGAACGCTTGAGAGGGTCATGGAAGGGCTTGGGAAGCCGAAGTCGCTGCGGTGCAACAACGGCCCCGAGTTCAGCAGCCGGCACTTTGTGGCGTGGTGCGAAGAGCAAGGCATCGTCCTGAACCATATCCAGCCGGGGAAGCCGACGCAAAACGGCCATATGGAGAGCTTCAACGGCCGGCTGCGGGACGAGCGTTTGAACGCGAGCTGGTTTCTGAACACGGCGGATGTGAAGCGGAAGATCGAAAGCTGGCTGGAGGAATACAAAGCGGAGCGGTCACAGCAGCCTGGCGTACCGGACTCCGGCGGAGTTCGCGAAAGCCTGCTCAGAACTCACCAGCAGGATGGCTTAGAGATCAGTACAATGATCACGGGATTTCCAAATTGCGGTTGGTAGAGGATTTCGGGACAGGGTCAGTTCCGTTCTGCGTTCGGCAGCGGACCAATATTCCACCATTTGCCTTCGTTCGCGATCTATTTGCATTGTTCCAAGTGGACGGGCTGTACCGGAAGCTACACTTCACAACGGCGTGCGTCGAACCTGATGGATCTCTCAACAGCGCCGCACCTTCGCCCGTCGTCACCTGGGAGTCCCCTGCACTTGCAAAGTATCGTTTTGAGTGGTCTAAGATGAACCCATTCGTTGAACTGGTGCTATCGTTTCGAACAACAGGAAACCTCAACGGTACGAAACCGTCTCATCCTGGAATCACGGTTGGCATAGGAACGGAGGTACACCTGCGCGGCCTGGATATCGCACCGAGCCTGCGATACACGCGCCGGGCGTCGGAAGATGTTGCGTCATACCGCCCCAAAAGCAGTCCGGACCAAATCGAGCTTCTGGTCAGCCTCAGCCGTGCGTCTCACAGTAGGTGTGAGCACACCCTTGGGGCAAGCGCTGCTCTCTGGGCGCAATTGCCGGCGCGACACCTCGATTTCGAAGTGGGGACCGGCAGTCAAAACAGTCATCGAGCCTTCGCTTTCAGAATCCGGATGGCCGCTGAGCATGAAACTTTCCACGACCTTCTGCAAGTGCAACGGACCGGACTCCAGCGTCGCTGTGCGGGAGTTCGCCGGTTCCGTCAGCCCAGGGCGTTCGCCGTCTCGTAGTTCATCAGGCGAAGGGGCAGACATTCGAGGGGGTTCTGCTTGTCGCTGTCAGGGAGCCAAGAAGACGCCATCGGACCTCACGCAGTGGCTCGACAAGTTCGAGAGTGGCGAAACGCGGGTTGCACAGTGTCCTTTCGGTAAGCCTGCGTAGGCCAGAAACTGGCCCCTATTTCTCCGGGAAATAGGTCAGCCCAGGATACGGCGCACGGAGGTGCGGCCAATCTGCAGGCGGCGGGCGATGTCGGCTTT
>Ga0182027_10003687_pt1 | contig 24067 bp, 31 predicted proteins | sample 712E1DmetaG_FD_121300 | JGI IMG/M metagenome (GOLD analysis project Ga0182027, IMG submission 121300) | Permafrost microbial communities from Stordalen Mire, Sweden - 712E1D metaG (Illumina Assembly) | ecosystem: Environmental > Terrestrial > Soil > Wetlands > Permafrost | place: Sweden... | reverse complement strand
CCATCTCAATCATTACAACTCCTATACATCCTGAGTAATTAAAAATGCGCTCTATTTATATATGTATTATACGGCTTGGCGGAAAGATTTACAAGAAAATTCAGGTTTTAGAAAAACAACTTTTCCCTTTTTGAAGGTAAGCCGAGCATTTGTTGATGCGCTGGGGGAATTATCAAAAACCGTTAAAACAAGCTCTAAATGTTAGCGGTCTGCTTAGACTTGTTCATTTTAAAAATTTTTCTGCGCAGGTGTTTTACTTTAATAAACTCAACGATTTGGCTTACTAACTCCTGAGAGATAGGCTCCGGCACTAGCAACTGGCTCCCCAAAACTAATTTCAAACTGCTTTGATCAAAAAAAGGCTCCTGCCAAAAATACTTTTCATAAATCTGTGTTGAACGAAAAAATTTTTTCTCAAGCGGAGAAAGATCCTTAATCTCTTCTTTCGAGCAAAGCGTAATCTCCGGCCAGCCTAAAGCTTTCTGAACATAGCCTTCTAACATTTTCAGTTTAAGCGGACTAGGATGAGTCAAATGAAAAGTTTTCCCCCAAGCCTGCCCCTTCTCAATCAACATTGAAATTGAACTGGCCACATAATCAACCGGAACAAAGTTTTTTGTGGTCTGCGAGTCGCCGGGAATACGAAATTGATAATCAACTTTAAGCTTCAAAGAGCTAAGCTGCCTAAGAATGGCTTTATGGATTAAAGAAAGCCGAAATATAAAATCAAAAAAATGGTGCTCTTGACACATCCACCCGTTTTTAGAACTAGCGATAATAATACTGGGCCTAAAGATCATCGCCCTGATTTTTCCTGCCGCGGCAGCTTTACGCACCTCGTTTTCAGACATAGCTTTACTTTTTTCATACCGGTTACGAAACGAGCCGTCAACCACCAGATTATCTTCATAAACTCTATCGATTTGAGTACCGGCTACATAAGCAGTACTGGTATAAGCTAGAGATTTACTGCGCGTACATGCGGCAAATTCAATAGCCTCTTTCGTACCCTTAATATTAACTTTTTCATAAATGCTCCAATCAGCCTCCAGCTCTGTGCATGCGGCATTATGAATGATCATATCCGCAAGGCCGGCATACCTAAGGTAATCTTTTTTATCCAGCCCAAAATATTCACTGCCCGGACCTTGTTCGGCGATATATAAAGAACGCCCGATAACTTTATCAAATGGAAAAGCGGCATCGTAATCCAACAAGCGCCCCTTTACTCTTTCCAGTGCGCTAACGCCGTGTTTGGAACGAGCCAAAGCGGTCACCGTATGCCCTTTAAGCAGTAAATCCCGCAAAAGTACTGTACCCAAAAATCCGGTTGCCCCGGTCAAAAAAATATGTATGCATCCTTCTTTATGATTGATGGCGAACTCTTCTTTCTTTTGTGGATTCCGCAGGAACACCAGCATAAACACTATGAGGATCGACCTGTTTATTCTTGCCTAAAATAGCTCCAGCAGTAATAAAAGCCCCGTCTCCGATTTGTGCTCCAGACATAATTACGGCATTTAAACCCAGTACCACATTATTGCCTATTTTAACTTTCCGCAAAATTAACCTATTGCGTTCAAAAGAATGGCACATGATGGTAGAATAGCCTCCGATAACCACATTATCTCCTATTTCGATAAGAGATAGATCGAAACATTTTTTGGAATTAATCTGCACATTCTTACCCACCTTAGCGCCCATCAAACGGAAGAATAAAATCGAAAATGACGAAAGTAGAATAAAATCCATAAAGGTAATCGAAGCAATCATGTATAACCCATTAATAAACATCCACCGGTATATCCCAAACGAAGCTATGCGGTATTCACCTTCTTTAAGATTCAACCTAAATACTACCCTCAATAATCCTAATATAAAAATCAAACTAAATCCATAAATAAAGAAAGCCAGCACTAAACTAACACCAATTAACCAAAACCGCAGGATAACAAAATAAATAAGAGTATGAATCCAGGCATAATGCACTAACAAAATACCCGGCAATACTGCCGTACCCATAACCAATATGCCTACTGAATAAATACAAATTGTACATAAAAACTGTGTTATTGTAGCAAACAGGGAATCGACCCAGCCAGAGTTCACCTTTAAAACCTCCTCATTTGAAGCATTAAATCGTTTATTATATCCTAAAATCATAAATTTTCAACGCTTTTACAGGCCAACAAACGACTTTGGTTATAATCTAAAGAATACTTTGCTTATCCTGCTATTTTACGATATTGATTTGCTGTTGCCGGAACTCCACGGAATCTCCCAAACGCAGTTTGCGGCGGATGCGGGTTTCGACTTGGCCGTTAACTTTGACCTGGTTTAGCTGGATGTACTGCTTGGCCTCTGCTCCGGAAACCACCAAATTCAGCACTTTAAGTAAATTATCTAATTCTATAAAATCAGCTTTAAGTTGAAAATCCATATTTATCGGACTTTATTATTAAATTTAAAGACAGCGTGTTTAACAATAAGCTTCAGGGCTTTCTTGAGTAATCCTTTACCTGGTTCTTTACGATGCCAAGGTGAAGCGCCTGAAGGATGCGGCAAGGGAATTAAATCAAAAGAATACCCGGCACAGGTTACTTTAAACTTTCGGCCAATAATCTGGTCGAGCTTTTGCAATGGAATAAATTGGGCAATCGCTAGCTTCCCGACTGGAATAACCAAAGCTGGATTTAGAATCTTCATTTCGCGTTTAAGCCAAACCGAACAATTAGAAATTTCCTGCGGCGAAGGAACCCGATCCCCGCCTGTGGGATTTTTTCCTGGAAAACAGCGGCAAACTGCCGCCATATAGATAGAGGCGCGAAATTGCTGCTGGCTTATTCCCGCCGCTTCATTAAACCAACGAAAAAGTGTTTTACCCGCAGTCCAGGCAAACGGCCGGCCAAGCTTAGGCTCTTTATCCCCCGGCGCCTGCCCCACTAATAAAACTTTACTTACCACCGGCCCCCCGCTAACTACCGGCGGATACATTTGCCGGCACTTACGACAAGTAGTAAGCTTTTTAACATGCAGAGCCAATTTCTTAAAGGTATCTTGATTATCTCTGGATTTTCTCAAAACGTTTTATTTTTCCAAATCTTTGTAGTCAATATGAAATTTATGCAGCATTCTATGCACAATTGGGGAAAAAACAATGCCCATTACGGCAATAAACATCAGCCCGCTAAACAGAGCATACGCAGAAGCAAATATTTTTGCATTGACGCTAGTTAAAGTATTAACCGGGCCCATGCCGCCCAAGATCATTGAAGCATTCAGCAACGCATCAACCCAACTAAGTCCGGCAATCCAATGATATCCGGCGATACCGATAAACAAAGCGAGTAAAATTAAAAGAATAGCCAGGCCAACACAAATAATTATTCTTTTTATAAATATCGAAACCGGAGCTATTCTTTGATACTTTCTTCAAACATTCTCTCCCCTCCGGCTAGCTAAATAATCACACAACCATTTAGACGAATTCTCATTCTAATCCAAAATAACTGGTGTCTTGGTGACCTTGTGACCTTGTGTCTTGGTATCCTTGCGTCTTTTCATATAACACTAATATGTAACTTCAGTAGTAACATTTCCGCTTGTATCATAACATACCCAATTTTTTACAATCTTACCATCTTCATACACAGATTCCGCTTTTACCTTGCCATCTTCGTAGAACAATTTCCACTCCCCATTTACATTATCATTAGCATAGGGTTTAATCTCTTTTAAGTTTCCACTCGGGTAGTAGGACTTTTTCTCTCCCTGCGCCAAATCATTCTGATAGGGCTGTTCCGATTCAACCACGCCAGCCAGCGAATATGTCTTGAATATTCCTTGCCGCTTATCGTCAACAAATGTAACTTCACCGCTAAGTTTTCCACCCTTATAGTAATATTTAACTACGCCATTTTGCTTACCATTAACATATGGCTCCTCTGATTTCAACGATGCGTCGTCATAGTAATTCCGGTTCATTCCGTTTATAATATCATCTTTAAACTCTTGCTCATAACTAACCTTACCCGTATTAGAGTAATATTTCGCAATACCATCCCGCTTATCCGCCACATAAGGCACTTCCATAATTAACTGCCCGGCGGCATAAATTTCTTCAGCGCGCATCTTTTCGGTAAATTTACTATCCAGGCTTACCGGGGTAAAACCTTGATAACCCTTGGTTAAGCCTTCTCTTTTATCATTTTTATATGATTGCTCCAAATACAGCGTTCCCTTAGAATCAAAAAATTTGCATACCCCTTCCTTCTTACCATCATGGTAGGGCAATTCATCCCTCAGTATGCCGTCGGCATAGAAAAATTTGGTTAACCCTTCACGATTCCCGTCTTTAAACGACTGTTCGCTCACCAAGCGGCTATTTTCATAATATTGTACGATCCCTTGCAGCTTGCCATTCTTATAAGTTTTGCGCGCCTGAACTGTCCCATCCGGCCAAAATATTGTCTCCGGCCCCTCTTTAACATCTTCTTGAAAAGTGGACACCGACTGAATTGACTTATTCAGGCCGTAGACTATTTTTTCCCCTTCTTTTTTACCGTCTCGCATCGACAACTCAACAAATAGCGTGCCATCCGGCCGGTAAACATTCTTAGTCTCCGCAAACGCCGCATCGAGTAAAAACATGCTCAAAGAAATAATTACTAAGAGTTGTATTTTTGCCGATTCCCCAGGCATCATCTTATTTCCAAATTCTGCCAAATTTTTTATTTTCCTGTTTTCCTTGGGTTTCTATATCTATAGAATCCCGGTTAATTTTAATAATCTTAAAGTTGCCCAGGCTATCCCCCTCAAAAATAACTTTATCATTGATCATCGCTGAGTTCTTACCGCTGGCATCAAAATATATTTCCTGAAGAATATACTCATTCCTTTTAAGCTCTGGTCTAAATTTTTTAATCTCTGGCTTATTTTCTTGGGGTTCAGGTTTCTTTTCATTGCTTTGTCCGGTCAAGGGCTTAACGTATTTGTACAGGGGATTTAGGAATAAAGCACCTTTAATCTCCTTCCAGCCCTCCGGAAACTTTTTGTTTATGAGCAAATTAACTCCATTAGCATATTTGGCTCTTTCGTTCTTCTGAATGCCAAAGGTAACGCACACACATAATAAAAGAATAAACAAAACGAATAATGCTCTTTTAAAAGACGTCATTAAATAATACTTTAAGAAATAACTGGTAAGTGTTTTCCTGCAGACTGGGCAGATTCTGGTTCTACTGGGATAATATACTTTGCATCTGGAACAGAATTTTAAGAATTGCTTATCCAGCTTATGTTTGAGTTTATTTCTTTCCATAGGATCTTCTGGCCTCCATATTTAAATATCCCTGTCCAGCTAATATTATGCCGCGGGACTCCGGAATTTCAAGCCCGTATTCTTATTCTAATTTATCCAATTCTTCAAAATGCTTATCCTGAATATCCTCGACCTTATTTTTGGTGCTTTCTATAATTGATTTGTAGCTGGTGGTATCAATGCCTGATTCTTTAGTCAGGCTTTTGGCTTCTTTACCAATCAACGGATTATCCGCATAAAACTTAAATCCTTTAGTAATAATGAACATAATAATCACTAAAACCAATAAAAGCTCTAAAAACATAAAACCCTGCCTAATCTTTACCATCTTTTCTTTACCCAGAGAGGCCAAATTACTATAATCAGTAAACACTAAAGTTAATTCGAAGCAATTTGTTGATTATACATTGATTGGTATTGATGTTTTAAGGCATTGGGAACCAGCCCCCACTTTCCATCAGTACGCATTATATATTCAACCGTTCCGCTCAAGCGATTTACTAATGCATACCTGTGGATACAATTCAATACTACTTTTTTATAAAGCACCCGGTCAAAAATATTTACTGCATAAGCCGAAGCGGTAATCATCAAAACAAGCAGTAAAATAATAACAATTTTTTTCATTTTGTAAAAGAATAGTAAAACGCATTATTTTCCACGTTATCCACTTTTTTCAAAATCAATCTGCCCCTTATAAGGATTCATGCCGGTCAAACGAACGCGGATTTTCTGGCCGACAGTTAACCCTTTTTCTCCGCGCATAACCCGTCCTTCAGCCGGAGGAGTCAGGATACGCACATACGTGCCTTTATCAGAAGCTCCCGTGACTATCGCGTCAAATGCTTCGCCAATCCTGCCGCTTAACAACACCGCCGCCGCTACTTTACGCATAAAACGTTCGACTTTTTTGGCGGCTTTATCGCGGTCGGTATATTTTGCGGCACAATCAATTAATTCGATTTTATCATACGGACAGGGCTCTTTGTCTAAAACCGCTTTTAAGAGCCTCTGAATAATTACATCAACATAGCGCCTATTGGGTGCTGTTCCATGTGTATAGTCCATGACCGCCAGCCCAAAATGCCCAACCGAAGATGCTTGCGAATCAAGCATCATATACTCACCCGGGCCTAATAATTTAACGATCGTCAAAGACAAATCAGGGAATCTTTCCGGATCAACAATTTTTCTCTTCTGAAGAAATTGCGCCAGCGCCTTAGCATCAGGTTCAGGCGGCAATCTCTCCTGACAAGCAGCCGCCACTTCAACAATCCCCGGCCAATTTTTCGGGATACGCACGACCCGCTGAATCATCGGAACTGCCGCTTTTTTTAAAAATTGCGACATCGTTACATTAGCCGCAACCATAAAATTTTCTATAATACAACGCGCGCGGTTCTTTTCCTGAATGAGCAACCCGACAACTTTTCCTTCACGGACAACCGGCTTAGCTTCAATTGTATCAAATTCAAGCGCTCCCTGTTCAATGCGTAATTTTACCAAACGATTAGCAGTTTCATCCTGCAGCTCTAATTGCTCTTTCAGGCCGGGTACGCTTGCCACCGATACCGGGACTCCGGATTTACCTTCCAGCCAGCCGCCGACTTCTTCATAGATAAGTTTTGCTTTATTGCGGATGGATGCCCGATAAATATCGCCCGGAACATTTTCTCCATCGGGAGAAACGCTAAATTCAACCACTAAAACGTCGTGATCCGCATCCGGCAACAAAGAAGTAAGCTCAGTAGACAGGCGCTTGGGCAGTAAAGTAAAAACATCGATGCCGGTATAAACTGATGTCCCGTTGCCTGAGGCATAAATATCGGTTTGAGATTGCTTGGGCACAAACAAATCCACGTCCGCAATAGCCACCTTAACGATAATCTGATCATTGGCACCGCGTTCGCAGTATTCCAATTGATCAAGATCCAGTGATTCCGCGTTATCGATTGATGACCAAAGAAGCCCACGCAGATCTCTTAATTTTCCTTGAGCATCATCCAACAGCCGCTTTGAATCAAGGGCATTAACTTCATCAGTTATGGGCTTGGTAAGATTAAAATCAAAACCATATTGTTTTATCGCATCACGAGCAATTTTATGCAGGTCAATATTCTGATAATTTGGCATCTAAAAAATAATCCTCCTATTAGAAACGATGATTAGTGGCTATTTTAATCCGGGTGTTGCTCTAAAATACTCGCTTAATCAAACAAAAAACCCAGCTGGTCTGGCCGGGTCGCATATCGCTATAAATGTAAAGTAGATACCATCTGAAATAAAGACATATTTTCTCCTAAGTAATTTAAATTATAACACTTTTGAGGGAAAAATTACAGAGATAAAGTGAGAAAAAGTGACAGTCACCAAAAGCATGACAGTCACTTTATTTTAAAGGATTATTTTAAAAACCTGTAAAATCAAGGGGACGGTTATCTTTGTTAAGAGAACCGTCCCCTTAAATTAAGCTAATAAAAGCATAGTTCAACGGAATCCAATTGGTGGTTTTCTGGTGACAGGCGGAGGCTCCAAGAGCTCCTTTATAACTTTAAAAATAACCACGAACTGTTTATCATATTTTCGTTCCATTTCTTCGATTTTACGTCTAAGATCTACATTAGTTAAAAGCATTCTACGCAATTGAGTAAATGCACGCATAATCTGAATATTCACCAAAATGGCTCGTTCACTATTTAGCACGCTTGATAACATCGCTACGCCCTGTTCTGTAAAAACACAAGGCTCAACAGTCGAATGTTTCAAAGATCTGAACCGGTCACAAATTGTGACCAGTTCCAGTTTTTCTAACTTCGTTAATTGAAACATAAAATCGACAGGAAAGCGCCTTATATTTCTTTTTACAGATTGGTTTAAAACCTTTGTAGGTACACCGTAAAGTTCCGCAAGATCCTTATCCAGCATTACTCTTTTACCTCTAAATATCAAAATCTTGGTTGAAATCACTTCGAAAGGTATCAAGTTAGTCATTTTCCCCTCCTTCTACTATCAATAGACGAAAGAGCTAGCAAAATCTAACAAATTTAAAATTAAGCTGACGATTATCTTATGGTAAAATTCGAGAAAGAGAACCGTTCCCTTATAAACATTTGACAGTTATTTAAGTTAAGTGTATAAGTATAATTCTTATGACTAATCAAAACAAACACCATGATTTCATGGACGCTTTAAAAATAGCTGATATCCGCTTATTTATCAGCTCAGTGGGTTTCTTTACGCTGGCTAGCCGGGCTTTGGCTGTGGTGATCGGATTCCAAATATATAAAATTACCCACAACCCTTTATCTCTGGGCTGGCTGGGACTAGTGGAGGCAATTCCGGCCATCTCTATTGCTCCCTTTGGCGGCTACGTGGCTGACCATTTTAACCGGCGCACGATTATTCTAATTACGCGCGCAGTTTCCTGTCTGTGCACACTAATTTTAGCGGTAATCTCCTGGGAAACGCATCTGACTTCACTACTTGGCCTTTATGCCATGATCTTTGTAGCCGGAGTTGCCCGCGGATTTGCCGATCCGGCAAACACGGCTTTTGAAGCCCAGGTGGTTCCTAAGCATCTAACGGTAAATGCTTCTTCCTGGATCAGCAGCACCTGGATTAGCTGTTCGGTAATCGGGCCGGCGGCAATCGGGTTTATCTTTGATGCCTGGGGAGCAGCGGGAGCATATTTGCTGATTACCGGCAGCTTTATTCTTTCCTGGATTTTTACCTCAATAATTCCGCCAAAACCTATGCCTAGCGTTGAGAAAAAAGAAACTATATTTAAAAGTATCGGCCAGGGATGGAGTTTTGTATTTAAAACCCAAACCCTTTGGGCAGCAATGTCATTAGATTTATTTTCGGTTTTCTTTGGCGGAGCGATTATACTTTTACCAATCTATGCTAATGACATTTTGCACATCGGGGCCAGAGGATTAGGATTACTCAATGCTGCCCCTGCATTAGGCGCGTTAATCATTACCTTAATTGCTACGCGCCATCCGCCGATTGAACGCGCCGGGCGCAACCTGCTATTATCCATCGCCGGATTCGGAGTAAGCATTATTATCTTTGCTTTTTCCAAAAACTTTTTATTATCGATGTCTGCCTTATTTTTTAGCGGAGTTTTTGACGGAGTAAGCATGGTGATCCGGCGTTCCATGGTTAGGTTGTTGTCACCGGATGCACTGCGCGGCCGGATCGCCTCGGCCAACTGGATATTTGTCTGCGCATCAAATGAACTCGGGGCTTTTGAAAGCGGGATGGTCGCTGCCTGGATTGGAACCGTTCCTTGTGTAGCAGTGGGCGGAATAATTACTCTTGGGATAGTGGCTTTAACCGCGGGAATTGCCAAACAATTGCGTAACCTACACTTTGATATTCATACGCTTGAGCAAAAAAAATCAACGCCCCCACCTTTTCCCTATTAAAAATATTTATTCCAATCTAGTCCGTCCTGCTCCTTAGCTCTCTATTTCATTGCCAACCCTTAACATTACTACACTTTTCATTTTTAATCTTCTTCTCTTTGAGAGCAGTATCGTAGGCGTTACCAACACATGCGCTGATTACCTGACTCCAGTGCTTTCCATCCTCGGGTTGAGTTAATATATTTGGGATATTTTTATTATACTTATCAATACAATTTTTACATGCAGAAATCACAACTTCTTCACACTTTCCCTGATCCACATCATAACATTGGCTAAAAAATTGATCCGAGCCGCAAAATTTAGCGGGAAAATCCGTAAGTACATCTCCTACCCACTGATCCTTATATATTGTCCATTTATTTTCAGAAGCAACGGCTAACGGAACTAACATACCAATAAAAAATATCATTATTAACAATTGCCTTAGTTTCATAATCTCTTCTCCTTCCTATTCGACCTACTTCCCTAAATTCCGGGGACGTCAGATTTAATTTCTACTTATGCAATATGCCCGGAATTTTAAAACTACTATTTACTATCTTCTTTTGAATCAACAAACTCCACGATATCTGCTCTCACTCTATATGTCGGAATCGAGAATAAAATCAAATACGTGTTGGTCGTCTCTTCAACCACATTAGCCAGAGCAAATGCACCACCTTCTTTGATACCACCACTTTCATATAAGCGTGTCATCGCTACGGTATGTTGAGGAGCGGTTATACCAATAATTCCAAAAAGAACAAAACCGCTGCTTGCCCCTGAAGCATTTGGTTTTACCATTTTGTAGTTATTTTTCTGCAGGTTAACCTGGGTTACTGAGTTATGCGGATAATCACCCATTGAGGCGCATCCTCCAAGAAAGAAAATACCGATTAATAACATTACTATAAACTTACTCATTACTCCTCCTTTTTATGAACGTATTATTGGGCTTCTTGTATCGCTTGATAAAAGCTATCGATCTTTTTTGTAAGTGCTTCTTCTTTAATCTCATGTTCCCGTAACGCCAACCGGGGAAATTCTTGGTTTTTACCTTTGGATATCAAATTTGCAGTTTCTTTCAGGGCATCTTCAACGCCAATATAATGACAAGAGCTAAATAAGCCGATTTTTTTATCGGATAAATCATTCTGGGTTATAAATGTCCGTACCGCCGGAGTAACATGGCCATTCCAGGCAGGCCCTCCGATAAGTATAATATCGTAATCTTTAGGGCTATGCTTGAGCGGATCAATCACCGTAGTATTTGCGCTAACCGCATCCTTTCCCGCAGCCAGAAACGCGATTGGCCCTATTCTTTTTTTCTTATCTATCAGCCGCTCAAGATCGGCATTAAATTTCTTAGCCAGCTTCTCAGCTACCAGTTGGGTATGGCCGGTGCGGGAATAATACACAACTAACACTTTTGTTTCTTTTTGCGCAATAGTTCCCGACCAAACTAAACCGGGAATCAATAAACAGAATAAAAATAAGATAATCTTTTTAGTAAGCATTATATAATCCCAAACTATATGGTTATCCCCGGAACTTACTCGAAAAAACCCTTCCTATCGATGGCGCTTACAGTAACATCTCCGCTTACTTTTACGCTATTTGAATCCTTCTTCGTGGTTTTATCCTGAAGCGAAATACAACCGCTGAATAACCATGCCACTATCCAAATAGCGATTAATTGTTTTTCCATCCTAAACCGTGCTTATCATTAAGTATACTATAGTTGCTATAGATACAGCCACTAAAAATATCCCCATTATTTTAGTATTACGGATTTCTTTGAGCATGGAAACCGGCTCAAGGCGCCAATTGATCATTGCATAAAATCTCTTTTGGATTTCGATAGTTAATTCCGGCTTAAAGAAAATAAATAAACCCGTTGTTATGCCAATTCCCGAAATTAAAATAACTAGAATCATTTCTTCCTTTATTGCGCGCTTTTAGTTTTTATAAAATTCTTCACTGACCGGTCATAGGTCGCTTCAGTTTTTTTATCAAAATAGCATGCCGGCAATTCATTGTTTGAGCGATGATAATCCAGGCATTCGCAACATATCCCATGCCTGGGGCATCCGGAGTAACTGCAATTACACAACGCATCATTTCTATTTTTATTCAAACAGTCCATTTTTCCTCGTCAATATTCTTATGACTTGGCAACCTTGTGTCTTGGTGACCTGGTGTTTTTGTGACCTGGTGACTATTTCCTAATCACTTCCAACTAATCTTAGCCGGATTACGCATGGGAATCCGGTTATAGCGATATTTCGGATGGCCAATCATCATTACCGCACCGGCGGTTGCGTGTGAAGATAAACCTGTAAATTTTCTTATCTTATCCGACATATTAATCGCCATATTCACATAACCGGCCCAACAAGCGCCCAGCCCAAAACCAAATGCCGCTAGCTCCAAATATGTTGCCGCAATAGTGCATGACTGCGGCACCATCTGATCATCCTTGATGCCATAAGCAATCACAATACAAGGCGCACTACGGCAGATTAAATCATCTGCGTTCTTCCAAGCCTGAACCAGGCGGTCGAAACGAAAAGATACGGCCAGCTGATTCTTATCTTCCAGCAGGCCTTCTATCCATTCCACAATCAAGCCGCCTAAATCATGAATTTTATCTTTACCCATAACTGCTATCCAGCTAACCGGCTGACGATTGATCCCGGAAGGAGCATAGCGGGCAATATCCAAGAGTTTTTCAATTAATTCTTTAGTTACCGGCTCATCTTTATATCTACGAATCGAGCGCCGGCCTTTAAGCAAAAGTTCTACCTGCGCAGGGCTAGGCAAGTTGGCATAATCCAGGCGCAGCGCATCTTTAACATCCATGGTCGAAAGTTTAATCGAGCCGCGCGGGCAAAAGGCAAAACAATGGCCGCAATTAATACAAGCCTCTCCTGCCCCCGGTATAAATTCCGGTACACGCTCTTTCTCATTCATTTTTAATATATGCATCGGGCAAATTTCAATACACTTGCCATCCCCCGAGCATGTTCTCTTATCAACTTCAATAGTAATCATAGATCTCCTGGAATACGCTTTCCATCACAACCAATATCCAACTAAATAAAAACTATTTTGCCCCTTTACTTCTTCCCAGCCACTTTCTGGCGTTGAATCGTAGCAAAAGCATCTAAAGCGAGTTGGTTATTTTTTTCAAAATCTACTGGACTTCCTACACCATAAACCAGATCAAAACATACACCCTGATCATAGAAAAAATATTGCTCTTGTTTAATCAACTGAGGAATCGCAAAATTTACTTTTACTACTTTACGACCGCCAAGAGTTTCCCAGGAAACAGAAAATTTACCTTTAGGAAAACGCTTCCGGAAATCTTTAATATAATCCTTTTTCTGAGAAAAGAGGTTGTTCAGGTCTCCATCGTCAAGCTGAGCAATAATCCCCAAGCCTGCTTTTCCATCAGGAGAATGAAAATTTACCTGAGACACAGTATCAGCGGCAATCTCTTCTTTTGTCCAATCCGCAGGCGGATTAAAGGAAAAATAATTGTTTTTATCCTTATAAACCTCCGCCCCCTTCTCCTGCGCTAAAGCAGCAGTGAAATTAAGAAAACTAGCGAAAATAAAAATGCTAATTCCGGTAATGAATAATTTTTTATTCTTCACCCTTCACCCCTAGAAATTGTAATGTATCACTAGAATTTCCTGAAATACAATAGGTTCTAAAAACCACGTTCAATCTGCGCCCAAAATATATCTATGAAAATAAGGCAACCTCCTATGTTTTAGAAAGTTGCCTTATAAATTTTCGGCTTAACCTCACGAATCACCTCACCATAGTAGAGACTATTTTGTGAGTTCCGGCAGACCTAAGAAATCTAGCGGTAATTCATAAAAGAAATAATAACATCCAACGGAGTTAACATATTTTAAAACATCTTTGTAGGCATCTTTTTTAAACCAATCACTTAGAATATACACATATTTAGCTGATATTCCCAATGGGACGAGTAGCTTATTATACTGTTTGTTTTTAAAATCACAGGTCTGAAGTTTTTCATCCACAGAGCCCGCTACTTCTTGAAATTTAATCTCGATAATAAAAAGCGTTTTCCCAGTTAAAATTAAAATTGCTTCATCGGGTAATAATTTTTTAGAAATTATCACCGAATAATCGATATTATTAGACTCAAGCAGATTCTTATATAACTTATTTTTCCCATAAAATTCTGCAACCTTTGTATTTTCGAAATAAACATTGTCCTCTTCAACGCAATAGCCAGGTAAAGATGCTAACAGGCTCTTCATTGCTACTCTAGACTCAAATCTTAGTCCAGAATGAGCAGTTTTCGCTCCACCCTTACCACCCTTAATCATTTTTTCCCGATAAAGACTTCTTCAATCTTTCTTTAAGATCTAGAATTCCGTTGCCAGTTTTTACCATTTTGTCATCAAGTTTCTTCCAACCTTCCCAAGACATAGCCCTCCCCATATATTTAGGAGGAGGATAATTACAGTCTTCTTGACCCCATATCCATTTGTAAGATTTAAGAAGAACCTCGGGACTTTCCCCACAAGGATTTGTTATTGTCTTTTCACTAAGGATATCACTTGGTTCTTCCCCGTTATAAACCTTCTCTAATAAATCAATAATCAAAAGCGTTTCTTTAGGGTCACAGATAGCCTTTTCTTTTAAATCGTCAGAAATATTAGCATGGGATATTAACCAAAGAGATTCCTCATCAGGATTATAAATCCACACCATAAAATCATCTCTTTTAATTGTTCCAAAGGTAAATTTACCTCCGGGCTTAGTTACAACTATTTTCCTTCCATCTGAGACTTGCTCTACTTCATACCCCCTATACTTTATCTTTTCTAACGCCTGCCGAAACCTATCTTTTGGTTGGTTTTTTATCTTTAAATCAGATAAATCAATTGAATGTTTATAAATATTCTTTCTTGCTTTTCTATCAGCCATGTTGTTTTAAACTAAATTCGTCTTTAAATCTTTTTATCGAAGTTTTTAAATACTCTTCCTCTAACTCTATGCCTATATACTGCCTTCCCTCTTTATATGCGGCTATCCCAGTTGTAGCACTGCCACTAAAAGGATCCAGGATTAAATCCCCTGTCCTTGTTGATGCCTTTACAATTCTATCCAATAATTCTAGTGGTTTCTGCGTAGGATGCTTACCATAAATTTTCTCTGCGAAACCTGGCGCTTTAATATGCCAAAGGCTCAACATCTGCTTATCATTATTCATCTTTTTCATCAAGGGATAATTAAAAAAGTGCTTACTGTCTTTACTCTTGGCTGCCCAGATAATTGTTTCAGTAGAATGTGTAAAATAACGACAGCTTAAATTTGGCGGAGGATTTACTTTAAACCAAGCAATGTCATTTAATATTTTATAACCTAAAGTTTGCATTGCTGAGCCTACGGTATAGATAATGTGTGAGGTACCAGACACCCAAATAGTTCCATTGGGTGCTAAAACCCTTTGGCATTCTCTTAACCATCTTTGCGTGAAAATGTAGTTTTCTTCTACACCCTTAGACTCATCCCATTTACCTTTATTTACAGAAACCATTTTACCGGCATGACAGGTAAACCCGCCGTTTGACAGGAAATATGGGGGATCGGCGAAAATCATATCAATGGAGTTTTCAGGAAGATTAGGAAGAATATCAAAACAATTTGCCTTAAATAAAGCAACATTGCGCTTAGTATCTTCAAAATACGGCTTTTGGGGGATATTTTTAAACTGTTGAAAAATATTCTTCTTGCGGACTACTTTTTCTTGAGTAATAACTGGCATATAAGTAAGCAGTTGAACTTTTACTGTTGGATATTCCATATTTTACCACCTCCTACTATAATTGACGTAGGAGATAGTAAAATCTAACATAAATTTTTAATCTACCCCAAACCCACCCATCATTCTAGGTAAAATCAATTTTCCTAGCCAGCGGGTGACGCGGGAGATACCTCTCTACCAACCCACCCCTTTACTCTGGGCGAAGTTAATAGGGTGAATTTAACGGGTGACGATGGCTGAACCTTTGGAGGCAATTGCCGACAAAGGACAGCCGTCGGCAGGACCCGTTAAATTCCTACTTCTTTTTCTTATCTTTGCCCAGAATATCCTTCAACTCCACCATGAATTGCCCCACATCCTTAAACTGCCGATAAACCGAGGCAAAACGCACGTAAGCTACATCATCGATTAATTTTAACCGCTCCATAACCAGCTCACCGATGCGGCTGGCTTGAACCTCGCGGTCGCTTTTTTTCTGGATAGCGTGCTCAACCTGAGTAACCACTTCCTCCATTTTTTCTACGCTCACCGGCCGCTTCTCGCAAGCCCGGATAATTCCGGCTAAAACTTTTTTGCGATCCCAAGCCTCCCGGCGTCCGTCCTTCTTAATTACCAAAAGCGAAACCTCTTCAACATATTCATAAGTAGTAAAGCGCTTGCCGCACTTTAGGCATTCTCTTCTGCGCCTAACCGCTGACTCTTCGGCAGTGGCGCGGGAATCAACTACTTTATCTTCTTTGAATCCACAAAAAGGACATCTCATCCTAACTTCCTGACTTTAATTTTTGCCTGCTTTAAAAAATCCATGGCCATCTTATCCGGATAGCCCTCGGTAATCACAATTTCTTTTATCCCGGCATTAATCAACATTTTTGCGCAAATCACACAAGGCTGCGTGGTGGCATATAATGTGGCGCCTTTAACGCTTATTCCATGCAAAGATGCTTGAATCAAGGCATTCTGTTCAGCATGCAGGGCGCGGCATAATTCATGACGCTCGCCCGAGGGAATTTTTAATTTTAGGCGCAAGCAACCAACTTCAAAGCAATGCTCTAAACCGCTAGGCGCGCCATTATAACCGGTAGCTAAAATTCTTTTCTCTCTGACTAAAACTGCTCCTACGCTGCGGCGTAAACAGGTTGATCTCTTAGCAACTAATCCCGCCATTTCTAAAAAATATTCATCCCAAGATGGACGCTTATGTACAGGTGTTTTATTTTTCATTTTATTTTAATAACTCCGCATATAATGGAAACTTCTTGGTTAAATCAATTACCTGCTTTCTTACGTGTGCTAATCTTTCTTGATCAAGCGGATTTTCTAGCGCATCGTTGATCATGCCGGCAATCAGGCCCATCTCTTTTTCTTTCATGTTACGCGTAGTTACTGCCGGAGTTCCTAAGCGAATACCGCTAGTAACCAGGGGGCCTTTATTATCAAAAGGAATCATGTTTTTATTTACGGTGATATTAACCTCACCCAATATCCGGGAGGCATCTTTTCCGGTAACATTCTTAGCGTTTAGATCCACTAACATTAAATGCGTATCTGTGCCTCCGGAAACAATCCGAAAGCCTTTTTTCTCTAAAACCTTAGCTAACTCTACAGCATTTTTCAATAATTGCGCCTGATATTGTTTAAATTCTCCAGTTAAGGCCTCGCCAAAAGCTACCGCCTTAGCGGCAATTACATGCATCAACGGCCCGCCCTGAATTCCGGGGAAAATCTGACTGTCAATTTTTTTAGCAAACTCTTGTTTGCAAAGAATAAATCCGCCGCGCGGCCCGCGCAAAGTCTTATGCGTAGTAGAAGTGACAAACTCGGCATAAGGCACTGGCGACGGATGTAAACCGGCGGCAACCAGCCCGGCAATATGCGCCATATCCACAAATAAATATGCTCCTACACTATCGGCAATTTCGCGGAATTTTTTAAAATCAATAATCCTGGGATATGCGGATGCCCCGGCTAAAATCATCTTAGGCTTATGCAGTTTAGCTAACTCCATGATCGCATCATAATCTAAAGTTTCGGTTTTCTTATCCACCCCGTAACCCACCATTTTAAAAAACTTACCGGAAAAATTATGCGGATGGCCGTGCGTAAGATGCCCGCCGGCTGCCAAATCCATCGCTAGCACCGTATCTCCTGGATTAACCGCGGCAAAATACACCGCCATATTGGCTTGTGAGCCGGAATGCGGCTGGACGTTGGCATGTTCAGCGCCAAAAATCTTTTTAGCCCGCTCAATCGCCAGGCTTTCCACAATATCTACATATTCACATCCGCCATACCAGCGCTTACCAGGATACCCTTCGGCATATTTATTGGTTAACACTGAGCCTTGCGCCTCTAAAACCGCTAAAGATGCAAAATTTTCTGAGGCAATCAACTCTAAATTATCATTCTGACGGCCTAATTCTTTTTTAATCGCTGCATAAATTTCTGGATCCGTTTGTTTTAAATGTTTCACTTTATTACACTCCTTATCTACCTAGGCCTGCCTACCGGCAGCAAATCAAATAAACGCCGGGTGTCGATTTTTTTATCAAGCTGGTCAATTAATCTTAATCTCCTTAAATGCCTGCCCCCTAAAAACTTGGTATTTAGCCAGGCTGAAACCATTCTTTTGGCTAAATCCGGTTTTACAAATGCCGAACCCAACACTAAAACATTACTGTCATTATGCTGACGACTTAATTTGGTAATCTTAAGATTATGGCAAAGTGCGGCGCGCACCCCCGGAAACCGATTAGCCACAATCGCCGTGCCAATTCCACTTTTACAAATAAGTATCCCGCGTTTGAATTTACCCCTTGAGATTTCTTTAGCTAAATTATAGGCATATACCGGATAGTCACAGCGATCTTTAGAATAAGTCCCTAAATCTTTTACGCCAATAGCCTTTTTTTCTAAATAGGTTTTTAATTTTTCTTTTAAATCAAATCCGGCATGATCTGAAGCAATTAATAACTTGTTCATAATATTTTACTTATCCTTTCTACAGCATCCTTAATCGTTAAAAAAGTATCCTGATAAAACTCAAAAGTCCCCCCGACAGGATCGGGAATATTCAGATTGTTATCATTTATTCTAGCAAATTCCTTTAATAAAAAAAGCCTATTTTTTACTTTCGGAGCAAGCTCAAGAATTTTAGATTCATGCATTTCATCCATAACCAAAATAATATCGGATTGATCCAGCAATTCCCGGGTTACTCTTTGCGTGCGGTGCATACCAACATCAATCCCCTCTTTGCCCAGGACCTCCCGCGTCCCTTCGCTAGCGCCACCCCCGACCAGAGCCATTATGCCGGCGGAACTAACCTGAATATCAGTTCGGCGTTGATTCTGCAAGAGTTTTTTTAAATACGCCTCAGCCATCACTGAGCGACAGGAGTTTCCGGTGCAAACAAAAAGCACGTTTTTAGTTTTGATTACCGTCATAATGGCTTCATCTTTAATCGCCCCGCTTCTGGCTATCTGCGCAGGCTCAACGCTTAAATCCACCACGGTAGATTCTAAACCCACTTTAGCCAAACCCGCCTCAATCGCTAATTCCACCAGGCCATCCATATCCTTAATTGCTTGCTCAAAATCAGCCGGTGCCGGCTGGCCGGAAATATTCGCCGATGGACAAGCCAAAGGTAAGCCTGACTGCATAATAATTTTAAGAGCCACCAGATTATCCGGCATACGCAAACCCACTTTATCATCACTAATGGATTTTAATATCAAGGTCAACGGGCCTGGCCAGAATTTATTCATCAATTTATAAGCCGCCACAGGAATATCATGCGCTAACTCCTGCACTTTTTCCTTCTGCGCGATCAATATAGCAAAAGGCTTATTTTTGGGCCGATTTTTTATCTTATAAAGCCTGGCCAGGGCATTTTTATCCAGGGCATTAGCCGCAATCCCGTAAACTGTTTCAGTAGGAATAATTACTAATCCGCCATCGGTTAAAACTTTAGCTGCCTGGCGGATTATCTCCTCCTGGGGGGTTAAAGGATTAACTTTAAGAATCTTGGTTTGATTCATAAGTTAATTTTAGTCTTAATCACTTTAAGACGCATCTCTTTTTTATAATTAATCAGCTGGGCTTTAATTTTAGCATCATTAATGGCTAGGATCGCCAAAGCAAACAATGCAGCATTCTTAGCTCCGGCCTTGCCAATTGACATACAGGCCACCGGAATTCCCGGAGGCATTTGCACGGTGGATAAAAGCGAATCGATGCCTTTTAAATTTTTTGTTTCAATCGGTATGCCGATGACCGGTAAAGTGGTATGCGCGGCTACGACTCCAGCTAAGGCCGCTGACATTCCGGCAGCGGCAATAAAAACTTTTGTACCTCTTTTAGGAGCAGCTTCCACATATTGGGCTACTTCTTTAGGCGTCCGATGCGCGGATAAAACCTTTAAATCAAAATCCACTTTAAATTCTTTTAAAACATTAACCGCTTCATTGACGGTTTCTAAATCCGACTGGCTGCCCATGAGAATGCTAATTTTTTTCATAAAACCCCCCTGAGAGTTAAAATAGCAACAGCTTTAAGTTGTAAGCTATAAGCTGTATAACTTATAGCTTATAGCTTATAGCTTATAGCTTACTTAGGATTTAATGCTTTTTCTCCTATATCTTTTCGAAACTGCATTCCTTCAAATTTAATTTTATCCACGCCCTGATAGGCCTTATTGATCGCCTCTTTAATTGTTACACCTAGTCCGGTTACTCCTAACACCCTGCCGCCGCTAGTTAAGATTTTATCCCCCAGCTTTTTAGTGCCGGCATGAAATATTACTATATCCTTCATCCTTCCTGCTTCATCCAAACCAGATATCTCTTTACCTTTTTCGTAATTCCCCGGATAACCTCCGGCAGCGCAAACCACACACACGCAAGCACGCGCATCCCATTTAAGATTACCAATTTTAGCGAGCTTCCCTACGCTAGTAGCCAACATTACTTCTACTAAATCGGTTTTTAACCTAGGCAGGATCGCTTGTGTTTCCGGATCCCCAAAACGCACATTGAATTCTAAGGCTTGCGGTCCGGCTTTCGTCAACATAATGCCGGCATACAATACTCCTTGATACTGAATCCCTTCTTTAGCTAAACCATCAATAGTGCGATAAATTATTTTGTCCATTACTTCTTTTAAAATATCGGCGGTTACTGCCGGCGCCGGAGAATATGCGCCCATTCCCCCAGTATTTGCGCCCTGATCATGATCAAATATTCTTTTGTGGTCCTGAGCGCTGGCTAAGGCCAAAACTTCCTGAGAATCCGTAATCACCAAAATTGAAGCTTCCTGGCCAACCAAGCACTCTTCAATAATTATTTTTTTTCCAGCCTCGCCAAAAGCTTTTTCCTGCATCATCAAATTGACGGCAGACTTAGCTTCATCCACGGTTTTAGCTACTACCACCCCTTTGCCTGCGGCTAATCCATCAGCTTTTACTACGCAAGGAGCCCCGGTTGACTCAATATATCTTTTTGCCGCCTCTGGGCTATCAAAGACCTTAAATTTAGCAGTAGGCACTTTGTATTTAGCCATCAGCTCTTTAGAGAAAACTTTACTCGCCTCTAAATTTGCGGCTAATTTATTCGGCCCGAAAATTTTTAATCCGGCTTTACTAAATTCATCCACAATGCCTAAAGCTAAGGCCTTTTCCGGACCCACCACAGTAAGGTCAATCTTTTCTTTTCTGGCAAATTTCAGCAGCCCATCAATATCCTCGGCTTTTATATCAATGCATTCGGCAACTTGCGCTATTCCCCCATTACCCGGAGCGCAAAATAACTTATCGCACAATTTTGATTGGGCAATTGACCAGGCTAAAGCATGCTCCCTTCCGCCTGAGCCAACAACTAATATCCTCATTAATTTACCTCTTTGGGCGTGGCTTCTAATGCATCTTGAGACTTTAACGTCACCGCAAAAACATCTGAAAAAGGGCGATCCCCTATCCAACTATCCGTAACCAGGATATCTTTAACCGGATCTGTGGGCCGGGGATTAGTAAAAATTATATGGAAGATGCTGCAATTTTTACGCACCGGATTCTCGCCTAAAGATTTAATTTTGGCTCCGTCTTTAGACCATTCGCCGGGGCCCAGATTAAACCAATCCCAAAAAACCGGTACAGATTGCTCTTGATAAGCGCCATCCTGATAAACAAAAATAACCGACAGGGTAGCGTAAAAATACTTATCTCCATATAAACGCATTAACCCGTCATGTTCATAGCTATTACTGTAATTACCGCCGGCCAAAAAATGCACCTGATTAACTTTCATCCCGGAACGAATAGGCAGCGCAAATATATTATTGCCTTCCAAGTTCAGCCGGCCGTAATCTTTCCAACTCTCTTGCCCCTGAACTAAAAAATCCACTCCGTCATATTTTAAATATTTGCTGGCAAATTTATTGGGCCCGGCTCCGACTAAGCTAAAATTATTCCGGTTGTTTTTGGTAAGATAATAATAATCCCCTTGGTTTTCCCAATTCTGCGCCCAAGCCAAACAGAGTGGAAATAAAATTAGCGCAGCAACCACTAAGATTCTATTTAACGCTTTTTTCATCATTATACTTTCATCCTGGCACTAAGATCAAAAAGCGATTTTACAAAAAATGATTTAATAAAAATAATCAGAAGGATCAAAATGATCGGTGAAATATCAATGCCAAACCGGAAATTTAAAGGCAGGCGCCTTCTGATCGGCTCTAAAATCGGCTCAGTTACCTTATAAAGAAACTGCACAAGCGCATTCCCCGGATCAGGATTTACCCAGCTGACTAATGCCCGGATCAGCACCAACCAATAAGCGATAGTTAACAAAACATCCAGAATATTAGCAACCGCAGATATGAAATTAGCCAGAATAAACATTACGTAAGACCCGGGATATTGATCCCGGTGGCCTCCCGCATTTTCGAAGCGGCGATCTCCTGCGAACGCTTAATCGAACGGTTAAAAGTGTCTTTTAATGCTCCATTCAGGCGCGTTTTTTCTGCTTCGGTAAGGCCGTCTTTAACCGTAATTGCTTTAACCTCCTGGGCGCCGTTCATCGTAATTTTTACTAACCCATCAGAGCTTTGGATATCAAAATTGGTTTCCTCTAATACGCGCTTGACCTCCTGCATCTTCTTTTGCATCTCAAACAAACCCTTCATCTTATCAAACATAAAAATCCTTTCATTTTTTTGCCGGATAAATTATCCTGGCATTCTTGATCCCGCCTTTTTCCAATTCCCCGACTATAGAACTGGCCCAAAGTATAACTTCCTTGATCGGAGGATTTACATAACTACCGGTATACGGCGATTTTCTTCCTGCCAACACTTTATTATTAATCCTAGTTTCATAACCATCAATGTCCTTGTAAGAAATATAGAGCGAACCAGTGGGTTTATTTGCGAACATATCCGCAAATAATTTTTCCCACTCCGGGCCGGTAACACATTCAGTCATCACTTGATACTGATCTTTTAGCTGATTCATTGGAGATAAAACTTTTGCGCAGGCTTCCTGATTTGTAACTTTGGTGACCGTATTCATGGAAAAAACTAAACCGGAGCTATTGGTCATCACAACTTTCACCAAAGCATAATAATTCTGGGCAAAACATAATCCGGTTAAAAAAAATACCCCTAAAACCGCTAGCAATATCTTTTTCATCATGCTCTGATTATCCACTTCACCCCTCAAAAAAGTTTTAAAATTCTGTGGATGGCTAGACAAAACCCGCAATTATTATGAAACTATTTATTTTCTTCTTTGTTCTTAATCGGTAAAAAACCCGCCATCTCTCCGATGACATTAACCAACTCGGTATTCGCCGGAACCACGATTTTGGCATTATTCTGCAAGGACTTCTCCACTGCTTCTAATTTACGCAGTACCTGGGCATTGCCGGTAAAATATCTCTCCGCAGCTTCGTTGACCAGCTTAATGGCCGCAGCTTCACCTTCAGCCTCCAGAATCCGCGCCTGCTTAATCCCTTCGGCTTTTTTAATCTCGGCGCGCTTTTGGCCGTCAGCGACAGTTTCGGTAGCTGTAGCATAATCAATTGCCGCGATTTTTTCATTCTCCGCCTTGACTACTTTATTCATCGTTTCCTGGACATCCTTGGGCGGATCAATTTCTTTAAGCTCTGTCCTGACAATCTCTAGCCCCCAACTGGCGGTTTCTTCACAAAGGGTCTTATGTAATTCTGCGTTGATTTTGCCTCTTTCACTGTTAGCACTTTTTAAAGTAAGCGTACCAATAATGTTTCTTAAAGTAGTACGCGCTAAATTCACAATCTGCCACTGATAATTATTTACGCTATACTGGCAATTTTTAACATCGATTTCATCGGGCTTTACTTTAAAATATACCTGAGCATCTACTTTGGCATTCAAATTATCATTAGTAATAATTTCCTGCGGCTCGGCATCAACCATCTGCTCGGTTATATTAATCTGATAAAGATTTTCAATCATCGGAAAGACCCAGTTAAATCCCGGATT
>Ga0182027_10003686_pt1 | contig 24078 bp, 19 predicted proteins | sample 712E1DmetaG_FD_121300 | JGI IMG/M metagenome (GOLD analysis project Ga0182027, IMG submission 121300) | Permafrost microbial communities from Stordalen Mire, Sweden - 712E1D metaG (Illumina Assembly) | ecosystem: Environmental > Terrestrial > Soil > Wetlands > Permafrost | place: Sweden... | reverse complement strand
TCTCACATGGGCCTCCTCCAGCATGGAAACTTGAACCGTGAACCAGCCCGGCGCCTCATCCGTGAAATCCGTGAAATCCGTGGTGGTCTTCTTTTGGTTGCGGCGTCAGCCGCGCCAAGCCTTCGCGCCTTTGCGTTCAATTCCCGATCCGCAATGCGGTCGGCCGCCGCCTCCCGGATGCGCCCTTTGACTTTGCCTTCGTGCCTCACGCGGATTATTTAATCATAGGCTCTAACTTTTGTCAAGGCGGGGCGCTCAAATTTGGGCGGAGCGGCAGCTCCGTCCTACCGGAGAAGGACCTGTTTTACGGCACGACTTCGATGAGGTCGCCGGGTTCGAGGGGCATGTCGCGGCCGTCAAGGAGGAGGCTGAATTTGATCTCGGCGGTCTGGCCCTCGCTGGTTATGCGGATGAGACGGGGGCGGATGTAGCCGGTGTATTCGGCGGCTTTGTATGCTTTGGAAAGGGTCATGTCCTCGGTCCAGGGGATGATGGAGTTGCGCACGGGGCCGGTGACGGTCACGATTTGGGGCTTGGGACGGGATTGCGCCAGGGCCTGTTCCTGTCCGGCGACGTAGGCTTGCTGCGCCTCCAAGCGAGCGCGGCTTTTTGTTTCGCAGCCGGTTGCGGACAAAAGGAGGATTGACAGCAAAACGACAATGGCCGGATGGAACGGGAATGAATAATAAGAGCGCATGGTTCCTTTCTCAACAGCCGCCCGGGATTCCGCGCAGGACTTCCACGCAATGGGGGATGGAGGCGGCCACAAAGCCGAAACATTCCACGGCGGCCGCGGGCTTGCCTGGAAGGCAGAGGACCAGGCTCTGATCCACCACGGCGGCCAGGTTGCGGGAGAGGATGGCATTTTTGGTGAGCTTCATGGATTGACAACGCATGACTTCGCCGAAGCCGGGGAGTTCGCGGGAGGCGATTTCGCGGACGGCTTCGGGAGTGACGTCGCGCGGGGCGACGCCGGTGCCGCCGGTGGTCAGGATGACCTGGCAGCCGCGGGCGATTTGCTCGCGGATGGCGCGCTGGATTTCGGGTTTTTCGTCGGGAACGACGGCATGGGCGGCGACGCGCCAGCCGCAGCCCCGCGCGGCTTCCTGCAAGGCGGGGCCGCTGAGGTCCTGATACTCGCCGCGGGCGGCGCGGTCGGAAATGGTGATGATGGCGGCGTCTATTTGCATGTTCTGAATCTTAATCTTGCTCTTAATCTTAATCCTAATCTTAATCTCACTCTCATTTTTGGGCGGCGCGGCAGCGCCGCCCTACCTGGTATGGCCGCGCCTGCGGCGGCTATTTGCATGGGGGTTTGGTCTTTGTTTTCTCGAGGAGTTTGATTCTGGTGATGCGCATTGTGTGGTCAACGGCTTTGCACATATCGTAAATGGCCAGGGCGGCGATGGTGACGGCGGTCAGGGCTTCCATCTCGACGCCGGTCGGGCCGGTGATCGCGGCGGAAGCGGTAATGACAACGCGGTCGCGGCTGGCCGGAATCTCGAAATCCACAGCGCAATGGGTGAGGGACAAGGGATGGCACAATGGGATGAGGTCGCCGGTTTTTTTGGCGGCCATCAGGCCGGCGACGCGGGCGGTGGCAAAGACATTTCCCTTGGCGATGCGCTGTTCTTCCAGGGCGTCCAACGTGGCTGGCTTGAGGCGGATTTCGCCGCGGGCGACAGCGCGGCGGCACAGCGGCGGCTTGGCGGAAACGTCCACCATCCTCGCCGCGCCGGCGGCGTCAATGTGCGAAAACTTCTTCATCGGTTCGCGGGCCGGGATGCCACGCTCTCTCTCCATTCAACCGCGGCGGCGCGCATTTGTTCCCCGAAACGCCAGTTCTTTTTGACATGACGCGGCACGTCGCCGGGGGAAGTGCCCAGCAGATCGGTCACGACAAGGATTTCGCCGTCGCAATCGGGTCCGGCGCCGATGCCGATGGTGGGGATGGGAATAGTCTGCGTGATTTCGCGGGCGACGGGCGGAGTGACCAGTTCCAGAACAAGTGCGAATGAGCCGGCTTGGGCCAGGGCTTGGGCGTCGGCCAGGAGGTTGGCCCGTTCGATGTCGGTCTTGCCTTTGACGTGGTAGCCTTTTTCTTCCAGGACGCTTTGCGGGAGCATGCCCAAATGGCCCAGGAACGGAATGCCGTCCGCCAAGATGGCGCGCACTTGCGGGAGGATGGCGCGGCCACCCTCGGCTTTGACGGCTTCCGCGCCGGCGGCGACGAGACGGCGGGCGGTGTCGAGGGCCTGCGCGGGCGTCTGGTAACTTTGAAAAGGCATATCGGCGGCGAGGAGGGCGCGGGGCTTGGCGCGAGCGGCGGCGCGGACGTGATGTTCCATTTCTGCCAGGGTGACGCGGGTGGTGTCGGAGTAGCCGAGAACGACCATGCCGAGCGAATCGCCGACCAGAATCAACGGGATGCCGGCGGCGTCGAGGAGTTGGGTCATGGGAAAATCGTAGGCGGTGAGTGCGGCGATGCGGGGGCCGTTTTTCATGGCCTGGATGGCGGCGGCGGTGATTTTGCCAATGCTCATGGGCGGAAGATCATTCGCCGTCGCGGAAACTGGCGAGCAATTCGTCGGGGGTGACGGTGGCGGTGCCGAGTTTGCCCACCACGACACCGGCGGCGTGGTTGGAAAAGAACGCGGCCTCGACCGGCGACGCTCCCGCCACAATGGCCAGGGTGAAGGAGGCAATGACGGTATCGCCCGCGCCGGAGACATCGAAGACTTCGCGGGCGGCGGTGGGAACGTGGAACGGTTTTTGGCCGCGCTGGCAGAGGAGCATTCCGTGTTCGCCGAGGGTGATCAGGAGCAGGGCGGGCTGAAGTTCCGCCAGCAGTTTGTCAGCAACACAACGCAAGCCGGCGTCCTGGGACGGATCGGAGCGGGGGCGCTCGTCGGGAAGGCCGGCCAGTTCAAAGGCCTCCTTGCGATTGGGCGTCAGGAGAGACAGGCCGGCCAGATTCAATAGGTGCGAAGGTTTTGGGTCCAGGCTCAACCAGACGCCGCGCGCGCGGCACAAGCGGCGGGTTTCATCCAACAGCGGCTGGGTGATGACGCCCTTGGCGTAGTCGCCCAAAATCAAGGCGTCGGCGTGTTGGAGGGATTGTTCCAGCGCGGCCAGGAGGCGGGCGGTGGTCTTGTCCTCGATGTTGCCGCGCGTTTCGCGGTCCACGCGCACGACTTGCTGGCGATGGGCGACGATGCGGGTCTTGAGGCTGGTGACGCGGTTGGCGCAAGACAGAAGGCCGGAGCAGCCGACGCCGTCGCGCGTGAGCAACTGGTGGAGCCGCCGCGCCGCGTCGTCGTGGCCCGAGACGCCGAACAATTCCGCCGCCGCGCGAAGGTGGGCGAGGTTGCGGGCGACATTGCCCGCGCCGCCGGGAATGAAACTTTCGCGCTCAAATTCGACCACCGGAACGGGCGCTTCGGGCGACAGCCGGGCAACCGTGCCCCAGAGGAATTGATCGAGCATGACGTCGCCCAGGACGCAGACGCGGGCGCGGCTGGCGGCGGAAAGCAATTGGCGGACGCGGGACAGCGGGAGTTTTGTGCTCATGGCATTGGATAAAAAGGCGTGGGTTAGGCGTCGTTTGTCAAGAAGGCGGTGAGCGGACTGGTCGGGCTGGCGGCGGTCTGAGGGGCGGCCAGGCCGATTTCCCAGGCGTCGCGCCCGGCCTCGACGGCGGCCATGAAGGCGCGGGCCATGCGGCAGGGATCGTTGGCGACGGCGATGGCGGTGTTGACCAGGACGGCATCGGCGCCCATCTCCATCGCTGCGGCGGCATGGCTGGGCGCGCCCAAGCCGGCATCCACGACGACGGGGACGACGGCTTGTTCGATGATGATGCGAATCTGTTCGCGGGCATCCAGGCCGCGGTTGGAGCCGATGGGCGAGCCGAGAGGCATGACGGTGGCGACGCCGACATCCTGCAATCGCTTGGCCAGGACGGGGTCGGCGTTGATGTAGGGGAGGACCACGAAGCCCTCCTTGACGAGAATTTCCGCCGCGGCGAGTGTTTCCACCGGATCGGGCAGGAGATAGCGCGGGTCGGGATGGATTTCCAGCTTGACCCAGTTGGGAAGTCCGGCGGCGACAGCCAGGCGGGCGAGGCGGACGGCTTGGGCGGCGTTGAGGGCGCCGCTGGTGTTGGGGAGGATGAGGTATTTCTTCGGGTCCAGGAAATCGAGGATGTTGGCGAACGGATCGGCCTGGCCGGAAAGATCGGCGCGGCGCAGGGCCACAGTGACGATCTCCGTGCCGCTGGCGGCGAGGGCCTCCCGCATCAATTCCGGCGAGGCGAACTTGCCCGTGCCGATCAGGAGGCGCGACTGGAACTGCCGTCCGGCAATGACCAAAGGTGTGCGCAGCAAATACATCTGGGAAAAGATAGCGGTTCAGCCGGTGCTGTTCAAAGTCTAAAGTGCGGCTGGGAGCACACGCGCCCCCGCGTGTGGTGGCCGGCGCCCTCGCCGACCATGCCTGCATGGGAAGAATGGGAATAATGGGAATAATGAGACGAATAGGACGAATAGGACTTATCCGGCGCCGGCCATGTTCTGGCATACTGCACTATTGTACGTCTGGCACTGATCCGCCGAAAGGCAGTTTTCCTGGGAGCGCGGTCGTCTCGACCGCCGCGTTCGGCGTCCCGCCGAACGCTCTTACGGTGCGGCCCGCGCCTTGAGGCGCGCGACAACGGCGCGACAGATGTCGGCGGCGGCGGCGGGACGGCCCAACGCCGCCGCGGCACGGGCCATTGCCGCAAGTTTTGGGGAGCCGAGAAGCTGGTCCAGGCGAAAAGGGAGGTCTTCGACGCGGGTGACTTTGGCAGCCGCGCCGCGTTCCAGAAGGAAATCGCTGTTGGCGGCTTCCTGGCCTGGAATGGGATTGAGAATGAACAATGGTTTGCCCAAAGCCAGCGCCTCGGAGGTGGTCAAGCCGCCCGGCTTGGTGATGAGCAAATCCGACACGGCCATCAGCTCGTCCATGTTGGTGACGAATCCAAGAACGCGGGTGGGATGACGGCGGTCCTGGGCGGCCAGGTCGCGGCGAAGCGCCTCGTTGCGGCCGGCCACAACCAGGGTTTGAAACGGGCGCTGAATTTCATCCAGCGCAACCAAAATTTGCGCGACCGGCCCCATGCCGAATCCACCGCTGAGGACGAGCAGAATGGGGAGATCGTCGCGCAGGCCGAGCTGTTTGCGCACGGTGGCGGCGTCAACGCGGCTGGAAAATTTTGCGGCGATCGGAATGCCGGTGGCGAGAACCTGGGCGGCGGAAGCGCCGCGAGCGACCAGGCGCGCCTTGGTTTCCTCGGCGGCGACGCAATAGAGGTCCACGTTGGCGTCCATCCAGAGCGCGTGCGCCTCAAAATCGGTGACGATGCTGACGGTCAGGGGCGGAGGACCGGGCCACTTTTTGCGAAGCGCGCCGAGGAGTTCGACGGGGAGATAATGGGTGCAGAGGACGGCGTCGGGTGCGAACCGCTTGACAAGGCGGGCGAACTTGCGGGAGCTGTTGGAGCCAAAGGCGGCTTTCCAGCGGGCCAGTTTTCGGACCAGCCCGGGGTTGTCCATCCGGTTGAACACCAGCCCCCAGAGTTCCGGGGCGTGGGCGATCAATTTGACATAGCCTTCGCTGTAGATTTTTTTGTGGAGGGGCGAAAACAAAGAGAGCAGATCAAGGCGTTGGACCGTGTCTTGCGGGCGGTCCTGGAGCCAGGCTTCATGGAGGGCGGCGGCCGCCTGGAGGTGCCCCCCTCCGGCCGTAATGGTGGCGATCAGAATGCGCATTGTGTCTTGGGGTTTTGGATTTGCGGTCAAGAGCATTGAGCAGACATCAGATGATATTCACTCCCCTTAGGTTTCTCGCAAAATCTGTTTCCGATTTTTCTCGAAGAGGAAGTCAGAAATATCCGGGTCAGAAAGATAATACACCCCGCCCCCCCGTTCAAGGCGAAGCGGGAAAGTCCCATTTTTCTGACCCCATTTTTCTGATATCGCATTCTTCTTGAAAATGTTTGAATTACGCCTCCAGTCCGGAACCTGTTTTTGCGCGATCACTTCGTCCGAAAAACTCAGCGCCATTGAGGGGATGCGCGTCAGTTGCGTGCAGTTCTTTGAAGCCCGCCTCGACGGCACACGCCAAATGATAGCCGCTATTCGCGGTCCTCGGAGATTGCCGTCGTGACATCGGTTCCGCCGCGGCCCAATTCACCGCTCTCGATCCACCGCTTCATGTCCCGGTTGATGAACCGCCGGCGTGCGAAATAAGGCGTTTGGGGCGGCGCTGCTTTGGGCAGTTTTCCGACGACGGTTCGCGCATGCAACTCCCGACTCGAAATCGTCTTCACGAGTCACAGCGTGTCATACCCCTGTTTGCAAGTCAAGATGCCGCTTTTGCGCTTCCGTTTGCGGTTCCCCTTGCAACTGCGGGAAGTTGTGCGATGATATGGGCCTGTCGCCCCGGAGCGTAGCTCAGCCTGGTAGAGCACTTGGTTTGGGACCAAGACGTCGCAGGTTCAAATCCTGTCGCTCCGACCATTTTGTCGCGCCGGAGTCTTGACGAAAGCGGATTGGCAGGCTTGCTCAAGGCTCGAAGGCCAAGCCGGCTTGTCTCGCCATAGCGCCTTGCGCGACGGCGGAATGCCAACCCGCGAACGCTTCCCCCTTCGCAAAGCCTACGGCGGGACAAGCCGCCCCGACAAGTGCCTGGTCGTGAAGTCGTCGGATTCCAGCTTGCGCCCTGTTTGCCCTTCGCAACATGGAATCCACCGCCATCACCACCAGGGAATTGAAGGCAGGAAGGGGAGGTTATGTTACTGAATCATACAATTTGTCCAAGCGTGTCCTCAAAATATCGCTCGGTTTATCTGGCACAGGAAGCTTGTCTTTCGCCAGTGCCTCTCTGCGCAAATCGCACTCGTGCTCGTCATCCAAACTTCCATCCTCTATATCACCATAGGCAGCGCACGCCATCTCAACGGGTTTGATTTCGTAGCAACGCAAGAACGGCATGAGACGAGAAACCGCGTCCCTAATTTCGGTTTTTGTGGTTTCGTGGAACTCGACGAAACCCTTCTGCGGGATTCTACCCTTCCGAACAGAAACAACCATCCGAAAGTCATTCTTGGCGTCGCGCCTGCTGTCAAGGACGGACTTCATGCGAGACAGAAAAAATCCGATAACTAAACTGACAATAGCCAAGATGGCTTCTTTCATGGTGTCCGTTCTTCTACCGGCGTTCAGCTACTTATCTGTCAGCTTATTTCCGAGTAATTTCGCTTTTTGTGCCTGATATTCAGAGTCGGTGATAGCTCCGGCATCTTTGGCCTTTTGCAAGTCAATCAATTGCTGGCCAATTGTGGGATTTTGAGCTTCTTGATTATCCGACGGCGTAGGCAATGCCGGATAAACTGTCGCCTTACCACCGAGTTTGCGCCAGCCTTGGCCACCTTGGATGCTTGAGCTTGTCCAAATGTTTGTGTTGTTGAGCGCCTCTGGATCATTTTTGTCAGCGAGCTTGAACGTAACTTCAAAAGAAGCCCAATCCGCAAGGACGCCTACCGGATTTTCTTTCGCGGAAATTGGAATCGCGACTTTCCCTTGTTTATCAGCGAAAGCGTTAGCGTCTTGAATAACGCCCGCTTTCAACTTGCTCATCCTCCCAAAGATACCAGCGTGGTCTTCTCTGGACAGCATGTAAGTATTTGGCGAGACCTGCACGATGCCCGGATTCTGGCAGCCGCAGAGAACCAACGAGATCACAACCAAACTAATTATTGATGTTTTCATACAACGCTCTCTTGTGGTGGTGGAAAAGTGACTGGCACATGAAACTTGAAGCGCTGGACTCGCGTCTCGTCAATACCAGTGTCAAGATCTTGCACTCGGGACAGAACGCAATTACTGCGCCTGGCGCAGGCGACATTGCCACTATCCCAAAAGCTTCGCGTTCCATTTGCCACCGAAGATGTCGCCGCCAGCACCCAAAATCAAGCCTCGAATGCGATTATTCGTCTCAAATCAGCAAAGGGAACAACAGCTTTGCTCCGGCCTAACGCAGCCTGGGCGCCGAATCGAGCAACGCCGGAAGCCGCTCCATCCTAAATTCAACGCCTGTAAATAGTTTGACCGTGAAATCTTCCGACCACAGTTGGCTCTTGCGCAAATATTTCCGCTTCTCCGGCGAGGTGTTCGCCAAACGGTATCGCCGCATGACACGCCGCAGTTTCACCGCCTGGCTTGCCGTCACTTCCTGATCTTCCCGTTTGCCAAACGGCAGATTCTTCCGGCCAACGACACCCCAGCACCGTCCGGGCTTGTGCTCCAATTCCGGCATTTCCTCCTTCTTGGCAACGTATCGTTTGGCCGCGTAGTTGAGCGTCACGAAGAACGGCAACGCCGCCTGCTCCACTTTCGCCATCAATTGCAGAATCCGCCCCCGCGCTGCCGGGGTGAATTCGGTAATTTCGCCCTGTGGCGCGCCTCCCTTTTTCTCTTGAACCGCATCCGACCGCAGCCGAACTTGGAGGAAACTGGCGTTGCGATAACAGGTCACGCTTCCTCGTCTCTTTCGCGCCGAAATATGCGCTTTAGACAAGCCAGCAGCGCAGGCGGGCGGGCGGCGTTGCGCGCCGCTCCGCCCGCCTGCCGCGCCGCCAGTCCCCACCACATTCGACCGCAGAACCGGCGGGCAGTGTAGCTCAGTGTCCGGTTCTGCTCGTTCTACTTCGCAGTCCTGCCGCTCCGGTTTCACTGGCCCTCCTTATTCGCGACGCTGCTTGCGATGGCGGCGATTGCTGCTAGTATGGGTGAGGAAAGACGATTGTTATGAGCGTTAACTAACTGCCATTCGTGTCAGTCCTCACTATTGACACAAATCTTTTGTTTTCGTTTTTCATGCAACAGGTTGGAAACGCAGGGCCAACTGCCCAATATGCAGTCGCCGCGCTATCCACTTCAAACTCATGGTCGTTTCCCGGCGCAGCCGCTTCGCCAGCCGCACTTTGACTTTATCCCCTTTGCGAATCCGCGGCAAATCCTCTTCTCTCCAGCCCGTGCGGCGGAGCGCCCCGGCGCCGGCGGGGTGTTCGCAACGGCTTCCAGTTTGCAGGCCGGCCATGCGCGCAAAACTACCAGAAAGGCCCGGCGGGTTAAAGGAAAAGATTAGCCTTCCCGGCGGCCCTGATCCTCGGCTAAACCGATGAGGCCTCTCCTCAAGAGCGTTCGGCGGGACGCCGAACGCGGCGGTCGAGACGACCGCGCTCCCCCCAAACATCTGCATTTTGACGGTTCAAGAGCATCACTCGTACGAAGATGTGGCCGGCGGGGGCGCCGGCCAGTACATGCGAGGGCGCATGTGCTCCCCGGAAACTGGCTTGCGCTCCCCGGAAGTGACTCCCGCCTGGCTTAGGCGGGGTTTTGGGGCGCAACCGCGCGGCTGGACGGAAAATCGGGTTTCGGCTCGACTGGGTCTCGCTCCACCGGCGGGAATTTTTGCGGGGCATTGTCAGTTGACAGCGGGCCTAATCGGAAGCACGTTGCTCCTGTTGGCCGTTGGGCCGGCCAGTTCAGTTAAGAGCAGCGTAATCGGAGTGAGCAAGAAAGAGAACCCAGATGACAGAGATAAATACCGGAGCGGAAGCAAACGCGGACGTGCAGGCCGTGGATCAACTTCACCAGCAATACCTGCAAATCACCGAACGCATGGGCGGCGTCATCGTGGGCCAGGAGGCGGTCATCGAACAGCTCATGGCCGCCTTGCTCTGCCGGGGCCATTGCATTCTGGAAGGCGTTCCCGGTCTGGCCAAGACGCTCATGGTCTCCACCCTCGCCTCGCTGCTCAACCAGACTTTCCGCCGCATCCAGTTCACCCCCGATTTGATGCCGGCGGACATCACCGGCACGGATATTCTGGAAGAGGACCGCACGACGGGCAAGCGGGTCTTCCGCTTCGTCAAAGGCCCGCTCTTTGGGAACCTGATCCTGGCCGACGAAATCAACCGCACGCCGCCCAAGACGCAAAGCGCGCTGTTGGAAGCGATGCAGGAACGGCAATTGACCGTCGGCGGCCAGACTTATCCGCTGCCCAACCCGTTCCTGGTGCTCGCCACGCAAAACCCCATCGAGCAGGAGGGCACTTATCCGCTGCCCGAAGCGCAACTGGACCGGTTCATGCTCAAAATCCAAGTGGATTACCCGACGCGCGACCAGGAAATCACGATCACCAAACGCGGTTCCACCGCCTATCATTATGAAACCGGCCACGTCCTGAACGCGGAGCAAATTCTGGCCATGCAGGAATTGGTGCGGCGCCTGCCGGTGGGGGATCATGTCTATGCCTTCGCGGTGGACTTGGTTCGCCGCAGCCGTCCAACCCGCCCTTCCAACGGCGATTTCATCAACGAGATGGTGACCTGGGGCGCCGGACCGAGGGCTTGCATTTTCCTGGTTCTCGCCGCCAAGGCCCGCGCCATTCTGCAAGGCCGCTATCATGCCACCACCGAGGACATTGCGGCCATGGCGCTGCCCGTCTTGCGGCACCGCCTGATTCCCTCCTTCCACGCCGAGGCGGCCGGGCAAAATTCCGATTACATCATCCAGCAATTGATCGCCGACGCCACCGAACAGCGGCCGGTCGCGCCAGCGCCGGCGCAGAAAATGGGCATCCCCGCGCCGCCCCGGATACAGGCCGCATTGTCAACTCTTAAGAAGGACTGACCCGGAACAAAGCCAGGGCGCATGAGAAGAACTTTCAATTTCGAGGCAGCGCAGAGTTGCCGCTCCGCCCTGAATTCATGGGCGGCGCGGCAGCACCGTTCTGCCGGAGATGGACGCCGCGCATGAATCCGGTCGGCCAACTGATAGATCCGGACGATCTGGCCAAGATCGCCCATCTGGAATTGCTGTCCAAGTTGACGGTGGACGGCCTGCTCTCCGGGCGGCACCGCTCGAAGATGAAGGGCGGCTGCGCCGAGTTCGCCGAGCACCGCGCCTACAGCCCCGGCGATGAAGTGCGATTGCTTGACTGGCGCGTTTTCGCCAGAAGCGACCGTTACGTCATCAAACAGTATGAGGAGGAAATCAGCCTTCAAGCCATCATCGCCATGGACGCCAGCGGTTCGATGGGATTTGGCATGAGCACCGTTACCAAGTTCCAATACGCGCAGGCCGCGTCGCTCTGCCTGGCGCGCATCGTGCTCGGGCAGCGGGATTCCGCCGGCCTGGCGGTGATGGGCGGAGGGGTGCGCGCGTTCGTGCCGCCCCGCGCGCGGGCCAGCCATCTGGATGTGCTGAGCCAAAGCCTGCGCGACACGCAGCCCGTCGGCCCCACTTCGATGGCCGAGGACCTGGGGGAGGTCATCCAGCGGATCAAGCGGCGCGGCATTATTCTGCTCTTCTCGGATTGTTTTGACAGCGTTGAGCGGCTGGCAAAATCGCTCAAGCTGCTCCGTTCGCGCCGGCACGAGGTTCTCCTGTTCCATGTCCTGGCCCCGGAAGAACTTGCCTTTTCCTTCACCAAATTTACCCGCTTCGAGCCGATGGAGACGGGGATGGTCCATGTGGACCTGGATCCGGCGTCGGTGCGGGCGGAATACCTGGCGCGCCTGAAGGCGTTCCTGGCCCGCGTGCGGCGCGTTTGCGCGGAATGTTCCTGCGACTACATCCCGATGCCCACCGACCGGCCCGTGGGCGACGCGCTGGCGGATTACCTGCGGCGGCGGAGCGTCGCGGCCAAATAGGCCATGCAATTCCTGTCACAACCATTTTTGTGGGCATTGCCGCTGATGGCGCTGCCGGTCCTGATCCATTTTTTCAGCCGGAAACAGCGCGATGTCGTGCGCTGGGCGGCGATGGAATTTCTGCTGGCCAGCAACGCCCCGCGCCGGCGGTTTATGAAACTGAAGGACTTGTTGCTGCTGTTGCTCCGCATCGCGATCATCTGCCTCATCGTCTTCGCCCTGGCCCGGCCCATCGTTTCGCTGGGGTTGATCGGCTCGTCGGGGCCGCGCGACGTCGTTCTGGTGCTGGACAATTCGATGGCCACCGCGCGCAAGAACGGTTCGGGCACCCTCTTTGATCTGGAAGTGGATCAGGCGGCCAAAGTCATCCGCCAGTTGAATTCCAGCGACATGGTCCGCGTGTTGCTGGCTTCCCCGGCGCCGGAATGGTTGACAGACTCGCCCCAGGCGGCCGATACCGGCAACCAGGACGCCTTGATCTCCCGCCTGCGACAGTTGGCCCCCAACGAGGGCGCCGCCAACATGATCGAGGCCCTCCAGACTGCTATCAAGGGACAACCCGCCGGGAAGGAAGCGACCCGCTTCATCACCGTTATCACCGACGGCTTGGAGCATGGCTGGCGGGCGGATGCCACTGCCGAATGGGCCGCCGTTTCCGCCCTCGCCCAGCGCGCCCGTCCCCCGGCCGCTCTCCGGGCCGTCGTGGCGGCGGGTGAATCCGGCCCGGTCAACAACCTGGCCGTGGAGAAATTGAGCGCCGCGCGCGCCGTTGCCGCCGTCGCCCAGCCCGTCGCATTGACCGCCACTATCAAGAATACGGGCGATCTGCAAAGCCAGGCCGGCTCGCTGGCCTGGAGTGCCGGCGGACAATCCATCGGCCTGAGCGCGGTTCCGGCGCTGGAGCCGGGCGCGGAAACCACGGTAACATTGAGCCAGCCTTTTCCAAATCCGGGCTTGGTGGACATCTCGTGCCAGATCTCCGGCCATGACGACTTGAGCCTGGATGATTCCGCCCGGTTCCTTCTCAATGTCACCGAATCCGCCCCCATTCTGGTCGTGGAAGGCGAGTCCCATTTCGATCCGCTTCAATCCGACAGCGCCTATTTTCTCTCCGCGCTGGGCTGGCAGGCCAGCGGTGAAACCGCCACAAAAACCGCCGCGCTGGCTTCCATCTTCCGCCCCAAGCTGATCCACTGGCAAAAACTCGACACGGAAACTCTCGCCTCCTACCAATGCGTGGTCCTCGCCAATGTGCCGCGGCTGTCCGAGGACACGGTGCAAAAGCTCGCCCGCTTCGTCAATTCCGGCGGCGGCCTCTGGATCGCTCTCGGCGACCAAACCGAAATCGCCGCGTTCAACAAACTCTTCTTCGCCTCGGGCGCGGGCCTCTCCCCGGTTTCCCTCAAACAGCCGGTCGGCGATGCCCTGGACCGCGAGAAGTTCACCGCCGCCACGCCCCCTTCCGCCGAACATCCGGCCACCGTCCTGCTGGCGGACACCCATCGGCTGGACATTGACCGGGTCCGAATTTTCCGCCGGCATCAACTTGACACCGGCAACGACAAGTCCATTTCCGTGCTGCTGCAGGCCGAAGGCGGCTCCGCGCTGGCCGTCGAGAAGAATTTCGGGCGCGGCCGCGTGATCGTCCAGGCCGTGCCCCTCAACGTCTCCTGGAGCAACCTGCCCTTGTGCCAGTCCTTTGTCGTCATGGTCCACGAGTGGCTCTGGTATCTAACCGAAGCGGGAATGGTGCGGCGCAACCTGCAGCCCGGCGAGCCTCTGCAAGTCTCCACCACCGTGGATTCCGGCAACGGCGGCGCCAGCGTGGACACTCCGGGCAGCGGTGTGGCCCAGGTGGTCGGCCACGAAGAGCAGGGCCGCATGATATTTCGTTACGCCAAGACGCTTTCCCCGGGCCAATATCGCCTCAAAATTTCCGGCGGCGCACAGCCTGCGGAAGAATTCCAGGTCAACCGCGATCCCCAGGAATCCGATTTTACCCCGCTGACGGACAAACAACTCGCCTCCCTGCGCGACGCGGGTGGAGTTGGCTTTGGACCAAAGCCGCTCTTGGAAACCCGCACCGAGCGCGTCGCCGCGCCCCCCAAGGCGCTGGCCTCATGGCTGCTGTTCGGCTTGCTCGCCTTCATGGCGGTGGAGGCGGCTTTTGCTTTTTGGCTCGACCGCCAGCGCCGCTATACCGGTCCTGGCACGCCCACGATCCCGGCCTTTCACTCCTAAATTGATGCCACACTCGGAAACCATCCAAAAATTTGCGCTACAAGGCCCGCTCTCGCTGGCCCAGTTGCTCCTGCTCGGTTTTGCGCTGGCGGTGATCCTCGGTTTTTTGGCCTGGCGCTGGGCCAGGGATTCGGGGTCGTGGCAGAAATCCGCCTTCCTCCTTCTCATGCGCCTGGGCGCCCTGGCTGTCGCACTTTGGATGCTCGCCGGCCCCTCCACAGTGACCGTCCGCCGCGACACCCGGGCCAAGTCGGTCCTTTTTATGGTTGACGCCAGCGCGAGCATGGGACTGGTGGATCCCGTGGACGGCTCCGGCGAAACGGTTCGCTGGAGCGGCTCGGACACAAAACTTCGCACCTCCCCGCCCGTCGCCGCTCTGGACGAAGTGACCGGCGCATTGCAATCCGCCCGCTCGGACGTGGCGCGCCTGCGCCAGTTGACGGAAGCCGGCGACCCCGATCAGCACGGGCAGCTCCTCTGGGACCAAATCCGCCGCTCCGTTGATGACGCGGCCGACGGCCTTGGCCCGCTCGTTTCCACCATGTCGCGCGCGGACGCCGATGCGGGCGCGGAAGTGGGCCGGGTCGCGACTTTCCTCAAGGACAACGCCGGCCCGATGGGTTCGTGGAAGAAAGCCGGCGGCAAGTCGCCCGAAGACCGCTTGGACGAAACCTCAGCCTTCATCACAGCCGCCATGCAACGAATCGAGCGCCAGTCCAAAATGCTGGCCGCCGCCTACGAAAAGGACACCGCCGGCCAGGACAGGACCGGGCTGGCGCAGGAATCCAAGCTGTCGCGCGATGACAAGGTGGCCGGCTGGCTCGAGGCCGCGGAGAACTCGTGGCTCAAGGACGTTGCCGGCCGCGCCAGCATCGAGCGTTTCACCTTTTCCTCCGAAGTTCTCCCCCTGGCAAGCAACAATTGGCGCCAGGTCTTGCGCACCAACAACAACCCGGCCGAAAATTCCACCGACCTGGCCGGCGCCCTCAACCGCGCCGCCCAGCAAGCCGCCAAACAATCCGTGGACGCCGTCGTCATGGTCACCGACGGCGGCCAAAACACCCCCGGCGACCCTCTCCAGGGCGCCGCCGCCCTGCACGGGGTTCCCCTTTACATCGTCCCCATTGGCACGGTGGTCATGCCCCGCGATGCCATCCTCCACCATGTCCACGCCCCGCGCGCCGTTTTCAAAAACGACACCGCCATCATTGACGCGATGGTCACCGCCTATTCCTGCGAGGGCGAACAATTGCAGGTCCAGCTTGTCAGCGACGACATCATCCTGGAACGGCATATTATTGACGTTGCGGCGCCCATGTACGATGGCCGAGTCAGTTTCCAATGGAAAGGCCTCCTCCCCGGCCGTCACACCTTGCAAGTCAAGATCCTCCCCGTGCCCAAGGAACTGACCCTTGAAAACAACCAGGCGCAAGTCGAGGTGGAAGTCATGGAAGACGTCATCAAGGTCCTGGTCGCCGACGACCTGCCCCGCTGGGAGTTTCGCTACATCGTCAACCTCTTCAAGCGCGACAAGCACGTTGCTTTTGAGCAACTCCTCTTCGAGCCGAACGACGATACGCTCGCCGCCCCGCCCTCCTTCCCCCGCGACATGGCGGGCTGGACAAAATACCGCGTGGTGATTCTCGGCGACGTCACCCCCAGCCAGTTGAACCCCGCGCAACAGGAAATGCTCAGGAAATACGTGGCCGAGGAAGGCGGCAACCTGATCGTCATCGCCGGCGAAACCGCCATGCCCGCCGCCTTCAACGGCCAGCCCCTGGGCGCGATGATCCCGGCCACCGCCTCCAGCGAAGCCCGAAACCCCACCCTCCCCTTCAGCCTCGTCGTCACAGCCGAAGGCAGCACCGCCTCGCCGACCCAACTGGACGACGACCCGCTTGCCAGCGAGCGGATATGGCGCGAGACAAGCGCCAAACTGCCCATCTACAATCTCTCCTCCATCTCCAAACCCAAGCCCACCGCCCACGTTCTCATCGCCGCCACAACCCCGCGCCGCGGCGCCGAGGAGGAAGCCTTCCTTTCCTGGCAATACATCGGCCTGGGGCGCGTCATTTATATCGCCGCCCCCGTCACCTGGAACCTGCGCTACCCCAATGGCGACCTCTATCATCACCGCTTCTGGGGCCAGCTCCTGCGCTGGGCCATTGCCCGCGAAATGAGCAGCGGCTCCAAGACTGTCCGCCTCCTCACCGACAAAACGACCTACACCCAGGGCGACACCGCCCAGATTGGCCTCCATCTCTCGCAACTGGACGGCCAAGCCGTCGCCGGCGCCCAATGCAGCGTCGAAGCCCGCCAGGACGGACGCCTCATCGCCGTCGTTCCGATGCATGAGGAACCCGGCTCCCCGGGCGCTTACCGCGGCACCCTGGACAACCTCGCCATCGGTCCCGTCACCCTGCGCGCGGCCGGCGCCATCGTGGCCACCTTGTTGACATCCGAAGGCCACCCCGACCCCGTCGAGCAAATCATCAACGTGGACCCGATTGTCTCCTCCGAACTGAACAATCCCCTCTGCAACCTGCCTCTTTTGGGCGAGATAGCCGATGCCAGCGGCGGTTTTCTCACCCCGCCCTCCGCCCTGAAAACCGCGTTGGCCCGTGTCAACACCATTCCCGACATCAAGGAGGCCGAGGTCAGCCGCGAGGCGCTTTGGGACAGTTGGAGTTGCCTCTGGCTCTTCATCGCCTTCGTCGCCGCCGAATGGCTCGTCCGCAAATACTGGCGGATGGTGTGAGCCATGGTTCAATGTTTGGGATGGATGCAACCCTTTCAGGGTTGTCAAGTATAATTTACCGCTTCTCATCGCCCGCGCGCCGGGGGCGCGGGCGGGTGGGCGAAATGGACCGCGTCGTCGTGGAACGCCGCGTTGGCCCCCCTGCCTTTGCGCAGCACGATCATCTCCGCCCCGGCCATGAGCATCGGGCCGTAACCGTGCGCGGCGTAGGCGCTGGCCGGACGGCATGCGTACCACATCGGGTCCCACGCCAGCCCGGTGCCGATGCAGGTGCCCTCGACCTGGCCGCGGGCATTGACTCTTTGCGCGAGCGCGTTCCAGCCGAGCGAGACCATCGGCCCGTAGGCGTTGGCGTCAATCCAGCCGCGGTTCATGGCGCGGGCGGCGGCGAAAACAAACATGGCGCTGGCGGAGGTCTCTTCGTAAGTCTCCGGGCGGTCCAGCAATTGATGCCAAAGACCGTTGGTGCCCTGCGTCTCCGCCAGGCCCCGGATATGCTCGCGCAACAGGGCGAGCGCCGGGGCGAATCCGGGATGATTTTCCGGCAGGACCGAAAGCAGTTCCACCTCGGCCATCGCCGCCCAGCCGTTGGCGCGGCCCCAGTAGAAACGCGGATGCTGCTGCATCCCTTCCACCAGCCCGTGCATGTAAAGGCCCTTTTCCTTGACAAAGAGGACCTGCGAAAATTGCAGCACCTGTTTCGCCGCGTCGTCATAATACTTCCCCTCGCCGGTCAGGCGGCCCATCTGCGCCAGCGCCGGCACGCTCATATAATCGTCGTCCGCCCACACGCTGTCGGGCATCGGACGGTTGCGGGCCAGCGTGCCGTCGGGCAGCCGGAATTGTTTGGGGGTGATATAATTCAGGCCGATGTCAATCAGCGGGCGGAAATTGCCCACACCCGCCTGTTGCACCTTGAGGAGCGCCGCCGACATCGCCCCGCAATCATCCAGCGCGGCCGGTTCGAGCAAGGGCCGCAGCGGATTGGACCCGCCCCGTTCGGCGGCGGGGGTGGCTTGAATATGTTCGGCGACCAGGCGCAAGGCTTCCAAACGCTTCGCCGCATACTCCTTGAACCGCGCGTCACCCGTAACGTCCCCAGCCAGCAGCATCCCTGCGTAAGTGACTCCCCATTCGTAGCTGACGAGGGCGAAGTCCCCCGGCCTAAGCGCGACTTGGTTGGGAAGCTTGGTCAGATCGGCGACCGGCTCCTGCGTTTGCGCGTTAACCACTTGAACCGGGCTGGCCGTGTCCAGATAATCCACAATCCGTCCCAGCACGGCGGTAATTTGCTCCACCTCCGCCGGAGCGTAAGGAGTCGGATAAGCCGGCTGGAGCTGTCTGAGAGGATTCACCCCGCGAGCGGGGGCGGGGGCGGTTTGGGCATGCGCCGGCAGCCAGGCGCATGCGAACATGGCGCACATCGGGAAGATTCGAGAATAAATCGGGTTGTCTTTCATAGCCGGGGAGATTAAAGGATAAGCGCGAAATTGCACGTTGTAATGCTCGGTGTAGCGTCGAGCCTGTGGCTCGATGCTCGAAATCGGCGCAGAGCGCCGACGCTGCAACCATTGGATTTTTTCAAATTGAATTCATCATGAGTGTTCTGATTGTCGGTTCGACGGCGCTGGACTCGATTAAAACACCGCGCGCGGAGAACCCGCGGCTGCTCGGCGGCTCGGCCAGCCATGCGGCGGTGGCGGCCAGCTTTTTTGCCCCGGTCCGCCTGGTGGGGATTGTGGGCCGCGATTTCCCCGCGCGCTACCTCGCCCTGTACCGCAAACACAAGATTGACCTGGAAGGATTGCAGATCGCGGAGGGCAATACGTTCCACTGGTCGGGCGAATATGAAGCGAACATGAACAACCGCCGCACCCTCGCCACGGAACTGGGCGTTTTTGAAACCTTCCTCCCACGCCTGCCGGAATCGTACCGGGACACCCCGTTCGTTTTGCTGGCCAACATCGCGCCGTCCTTGCAGAGCCATGTTTTGGACCAGATGCGCCGTCCGAAATTTGTGGTGGCGGACACAATGGATTTGTGGCTGAACATCGCGCTGGCGGATTTGTTGAAGCTGCTCAAGCGCGTGGACGCTTTTGTGCTCAACGAGAGCGAGGCGCGGCAATTGACGCACGAGGACAACCTGGTGCTGGCCGCGAAGAAGATTCACCGGCTCGGCCCGAAACATGTCATTGTCAAGAAGGGCGAACACGGGGCGATCCTCTCCTCCGGCGGCCAACTGTTCCTCTCGCCCGCCTTCCCGCTCGGCCGCGTCGTGGACCCGACCGGCGCGGGCGACTCGTTTGTCGGGGGCATGATGGGCTATCTGGCGGCTTCGCGCGGCCCGGTGGAGGCGGGGCTGCGGCGGGCGATGGTGTACGGCAGCGCGGTGGCGTCGTTTTGTTGCGAGGGATTCGGCCTGGGCACCACGACGCGGGCCAGCCGGGCGGGCATCGAGGAGCGGGTTCGGGCGATGCGGTTGTTGACGCGGTTCTGAAGGCATGGGAATCATTGGCGTTCCGCAAGGTACTCTGCCTGGCGGCCGGCTTCTTCCTGGATGCTTTGGGTGCGAAATCCGATGGCGACGGCGCGCAGGAGTTGGGCGGCGGAGGGGTGGCGGACCCAGGCCAGCATTTGCAGCAAGGCGCAACATTGCCCGGCCCGGAGTCCATACCATTGCTCCAGGTAGCGATGCACCAGCGGCGCCGCCGCCGCCCCCGCGCAAGCGCCGGCCAGGGCGAGAATCCCCTTGCCGGCAATGGCGCGCGCGCTCGGCGTGGCGTCCCGGCGGATCCAGGCCTCCAGCACAAACTGGCCCAGCGCCTCGCGCCCGGAGCTTTCCAGGGCGGCGGCGAACTGGCGCAGCAGCGGGCCGGGTTCGGGACTTTTGAGCTGCCAACACTGCGTCACCCATCCGCGGACAATCTCCGGTTCGACGGGCCTGCCGTCGTTCGCCCAATGGACCGGCGGCAATTGCTGGAAAGGAAACCAGGACAACGCTTCCGGCATGCCCGCCGCCAGACCCCGGGCGGATTTCTCCAGCAAGGTGGCGCGGTTGCGAACGACGGTTTCATCCGCGCATGGCGGGGGCGGCGCCACATCCTGGTAGGGCCGCGCTGCTGCGCGGCCACTGGCTGCGTCCGGCGTCCCGCAAGGCTCCGGCGAGGCCGACGCCAGCAAATCTCGGATCACGCGCGCCACAGTCCTGCTTCTCTCGAACGGAAGGCGTGCGGTCAGAAAGGCGCGGGCGTTCTCCCCTTCGGCACGCCAGAGCATCCGGGCGGCGAAGGCGCGTTCCCCGCTCCCGCCCCGGGCCGCTTTTTCCCGCAAAAACGGACGGGCTTGAGGCAGGACTTCGCCAAGCAGCAGCCCGGCCTGGGCGCGGATGCGCCGGCTGCGGCTGCGGGCCAGTTCAAACAGTTTGCCGATAAACGCGACCGGGGGCGCGTGGCATTGCGTCATCAGGTTCAAGGCGCGGAGTTGCGGTTTGTAATTGGATTGGCCGAGCGCGGCGAGCACCGCCGCCGGATGCCGCCCGGCGCTCGCGCCCAGTCCGGGGATGCCCGCCCAGACCGGCTCCATTTCCAGGCCGAAGCGGCTCCGGGCCGCGCGCGGCGGCAGGAAGGCCGCGCGCGCCAGCACATCGCGCGGGTGTCCCTCCGCTTCGAGCATCGCCTCGATCAGATCGGCGGTGAGCAGGGCGCAGGGCTGGCAACGGCGCGGCCAGGTGTCGAGCGTTAATTGCGTGGCTTCGATCAACAGGACCTGGAGCCAGTCCAGGGCAGGGTCGCCGAAGAGGCGGGCCATGCGAAAGCGGAGCGGGCGCGAAGCCGCTTCATAGACCTTGCCCAGCCGCACGAAGAATTGCGGGGAGGCGCCTGGGGCCGATTGAAAGAACCGGCTCCGCGCGCCCGGCGGAAGCGCCCCCTGTAGCGGCGGTCTATGACCGCCGGGACCGCCGTCGCTGCTCCCACAATCCGCCGCCTCCTGTAGCGGCGGTCTATGACCGCCGTCCGCCTCCGATGGAAGCGCAGCCGCCCCACAAAGGCGCAATTTCTGCCCCGCCTGACTCAGCGCGGCCAGTTCGGCGAGAACCTTTCCGCCTGTTCCGTCCAGCAGATAGCATACGACGCGGGAGGCGAGATTGCGCGCCAACGAGTCCAGCGGCGCAAAATCCTCCGCCAACAAGGCGAGCGAGGGGGCGTCCAGCCCGGATTCGTCGCCGCTGCCAACCTTAATTTTGCTCATAAACCCTAAAAAAAATCACTTTTTTAACCTTCATTAACTGTAATTAGCCTTAATTAGCCTTAATTAACCTTAATTAACCTTCATTTGGGCCGCGTAGCGGCGCTCGGCAGAGCGCCGCACTATTCGCGTTCCACTCGCCCTCCCCGGCAATGGAAGGGACAATGGCGGCTTTCTCTCCCCGCTACGAGGTTTCTTGGAAGCCTCGGCGAAGGCGGATCCATGACTCCAAGCCGCCGTCTTCCATGCAATCGGAATGAGAAATCCAACGCAAAGGCGCAAAGGCACAGCGCGGCAAGCCGCAACCAAAGAGGGAATTGCCACAAAAGAACACAAAGATCACAAAAAAAGAGCTGCATAAGTCATTGTCTCTGGGTTCTTTGCGTTCCTTTGCGGCAAAAATCTTGTCGGAAATGCGCGATTTTTTCAAATAGTGGTACGGATAAGGCATTTGCAGGCAGGAATACCGATTCTGAATCGGGAAGCCGTGCGGCCCGTGGACGCCTCGGCGAGGCGTCCCTACCGGATTGCACCGCAAAGAAGGGAAAAGCTCTTTGCAGTGCTATCTGAGAAAACTCTGCATTTTCGGCAAAGTTTTTCCCCCTCTGTTTTCTCCGTTTCCTCCTGTTCAGATTCTTTGGTTGCGGCTTGCCGCGCTGCGCCTTTGCGCCTGCGTTAAATCCGCGATCCGCGATTGGCGGGGACCTCCCGCCTCCCTCGCGCCGCCATCGAACCAAACACTTCTTACCATAGTCTGACCAGTTTAGCCTTTAATCGCCTAATGTCAAATTTAATATGCGACAAAATGATGATTTGTGTAACGCCATGGTAATTAGACACTTGCGCACGCTGGGCGAGACTGGGGCGCCCCGGCTCCCAGCCTCCCGCGCGAAGGTCCGGGGAGCGCGTGCGTCTCGCACGCGGTGTTTGGCGTCCCGCCAAACACTCATCCATCCGATCTGCCAGGAGGCATGGCCACGCTCTCGTCCAAGCCATGGAAAGCATAGGGAGGAAGAGGGGGGAATGCGGCGCGAGACGCGCCGCACGGCGACCGGGACGGTCGCGCTCCCCGGAGCGCCGAATTGCTGTAGCGGCGGTCTATGACCGCCGCTAATCAAGAAGCTTAATCACCGGCGGTCATAGACCGCCGCTACAGGCGCGATGGGGACGGTTTTGGCGTTGAAATGGGTTGCGGGCGGGGTGAGGATGGCGGGATGGACGATGGAGCGCATGTCGCGGACAACAATGGCTTTCCCAAGCCGGAAGGCACAAGCACTGCCGGCAAAGGAACGGGGTGCGGTTGCCGCCGCCGGCGGTGGAGGCGGATCGGGCTGGCGCTGGCGCTTTTGCTCGCCGTCATCGGGGTGATGGCATGGCTTCTGGGGGACGGAAAGCCGTCAGGCCCGCCGCTCATTCTCACCATGCCCAGCGGGGAGAAATACCAGTTTGTCGGGACGACTTATGGCAAGAAGAACGTGCCGCCGTCTTTTGAAGCCAAGCTGGTCAGCGCGCTGCCCACGCGGCTGGCAAACTGGGCACGGAAATATGTCGGACCGCAAATAAGCCAGTACAACAGCGGCCAGAAATTTGATCCGCCAAATCTCTTTATCTGGTTCCAACAGATGGGATCGAATGTCCCTGCGCGGCCCCCGGGTGAATTGCTGGCTGCGTGGTTGAGCGATCAAGCAGGCATTGAGGCGGGTGCGATGGATTACCCGCCGGGTTTTGAAAGCAGCGTCGCATGGCACTACGCCTCGTTTCCGGTCATTCCGAGGCGAAGCCGCGTGCTCGAATTGAATTTTTACTCGTATGGCGGCTCTGGAGACCTTGGAAACCTCTACCGCCCCACCGGTTCAATTAGCATCCCGAATCCGCTTTATGAGAAGTACCCCGAGTGGAAACCGGAACCGGTCCCGGCGGAGAAGAAGGCCGGGGACTTGGAAGTGCGGCTGGACGACCTCATAGCAGGCGGCCAGGTTGGAGGGACGAGCGTCATCAAGACCAATGGAAGCAGGGGTCAACCTTACCACGCGGCTTCCAAAGGCCAGGACACCGTGACTAGGTTCAACTTTTCCGTCCGCTCCTCAAGTGGAACCAATGAAGTGTGGGTGCTGCAGAGCGCCGAGTTGAGCGATGCCACGGGCAACGTCATCCGCAACACATCGTTCATGTCAAGCTACCTCGCTTTCGAGGGCCACGCCCGGCGGCAACTGACTGAGTGGGCCGCTTACACTGAGTCCATCCCAGGAACGCTTTGGCCGGATGAAGCGGCGTGGCGTCTGAAGTTGGAGTTCAAACGCGCTTCCGGTTTTGCGCCGCAAGAGGTCGTCACCTTCAAAAATGTGCCGGTGCCGGCGATGGGAACAACCAACTATCCTAGCTTCACGAAAAAAGCGGGCGGGATTAAAGTTGTGCTCACCAAATTCGCGCGCCGACCGAACCTCACTATAGTTGGCGGTGGATTGTACGATATGACCACGTACGTTACCGCCGAGCTGCCTGGCAAACCCAAGGGTGTCGCCATTGATTTCCTGAGCATGAAGGCCGATGCCGGACAAGCCGAACAATATGGCTCCTCGGAGCCGGACAATTTCTCCTACAGGGTCCTTGTGACAAGCATCCCCGCCAACGCGAAGACGATGGACTTCACGTTCGTTGTGCAGAAGACGCGCGCGGTGGAATTTCTGGTCAAGCCGCCGAAGCCGGAATGAACGCTTCCGGGGAGCGCGTGCGTCTCGCACGCGGTGTTTGGCGTCCCGCCAAACACTCTTTTGTCCGATTTGCGATGACGCATGACGACGCTCTGGGCCAATCCATTGAAAACATAGAGAGGAGGAGGGGGAAGTGCGGCGCGGGACGCGCCGCACGGCGACCGGGACGGTCGCGCTCCCCGGAGCGCCGAAAGGGTGAATCGAAGGTCGAAGGTCGAAGGGGTCGTACCGTAGCTTCGTCCAGGCGGGTCAGCAAAGGGGTCCCGCTTAACAGCCTGTTGAAATATCCCACCGAGCGCCGCGTGAGGGCACGCGGCCTACATTATTTCCTCGTAAATCACGGGTCATGTAGGCCCGGTGCCCTC
>Ga0182027_10003685_pt1 | contig 24081 bp, 18 predicted proteins | sample 712E1DmetaG_FD_121300 | JGI IMG/M metagenome (GOLD analysis project Ga0182027, IMG submission 121300) | Permafrost microbial communities from Stordalen Mire, Sweden - 712E1D metaG (Illumina Assembly) | ecosystem: Environmental > Terrestrial > Soil > Wetlands > Permafrost | place: Sweden... | reverse complement strand
TGCATAACGTACCTTCTTTCCGCGCAGAACAACAGGGCGTACAACGGCTTGTTTGAGGATTTTTTGAGTCCGAACGTGGTCGTGATGGCCATCTGCGTGTTTCATATTTTTAAATCAACTCGATTTGACAAAATGCAAAAAAGCGTTCCGCTGATTTTTAAGACAATGACGGCAATCGGTTCCGCCAGCTTCAGCGTTTATCTCATGCATATTCTCGTGCTTGAAATATTTAAGTCCCATCTTTCCTGGTTTTCGCTCAGTGCCGGCACTATTCATCCGCTGATCGGTATTCCGCTGACGGCATTCGCAACTTTGACCCTGTGCGTTGGCGTAGTGGTGGTGCTGAGAAAAATACCATATCTTAAACTTGTTCTTCCCTGAACCTTGTTGAGCGGCATAAGAAGGCAGCTATTGTTTTCGATAGCAGAGGCACACTAATCCCTCGTTTGAATACATTTCCAACAAAACGCTTTTTATTCCGGCATACTTTTCCAAAAAAGCAGGCATGTCTTGAAAATAGTCATGATGAAATCGTACATAGTCCCTGGGAAACTGATGATAGTGAAATGAGGGCGTGCAGGTTGTGAAAAACAACTTTCCGTTCTGCGCGCACATCGAGAACAAATTCATAATTGCCATGGTTGGGGCTATTACGTGTTCCAGCAGTGCATGGCAGACGATTGAGTCGAACCGGCTCTCGATCAAACTATCCGGAGGCTTCGTACAAACATCCCAGATTGTATCGACCTTCTTGTCTTGTCCTGTCGCGTTCATCAATTCGGGGTAATAGTCGCTTGTGAGGAACTCGACATCCGGGTAGTACTTCTGCAACTCCGCTTTTACGGAATTGGATTCCGAGACCAGCAGGCATTTGCGGCCAAGTCCATGGCAATCCATATACTGGCGAAGAATGTTATGCAAATACCCGGATAAATTCGGCAAGGGAATTTCCTTGGCAGGTACATTTTTAAACACATGCCCTTCGCTCGAGTAAAAATATGTTCCAAAAGGTTGCAATCCTCCTCTTGACATAACAATATTTCGCACGACGGTGTAAAGGGACTTTAGTATTGGATTTCGTCTTAAATTCACAAGATTTTTGACTCCTGCTCTATGATTCCATCTTGAATCCCCAGATGACGCCTTCTTTGAGCATGTCGTCGGTTTTTCTGAGGCGTTGGCACAGGACCGCGATGACTTTTTTCTGAATGCTGTTGGCGAGCTGGCAGTTCTCTTTGAGGAGATCGAGAAACTTGGTGTTTGAAAACGCGATGACTTCCGTATCTTCAATGGCCTCGGCGTCTGCGCTGCGAGGCTCGGTGTCGAACAGGGATATTTCACCGAAAACTTCTCCGCCCCGAAGATTGCCGAGGTTGCGTTTTCTGCCACCTGCGACATTCTTATTAATGGCAATACAGCCGCTGAGCACGATGAACAATTCTTCGCCTTTGGAGTCTTCTTTGAAAACGATTTCGCCCTTTTTATGTTTCCTTACGGACCCGATGGCCGCGACCTTTTTGAGGTCTTCATCGGAAATATCCCTGAATAGCTCAACGTTTCGAAGGATAAGAGTCAGTTCCAAGTTTTCCCTCCTCTGGTGAAGATAGGTCATGACCTCAAGTTCGGGATCAGTGATGGACGCTTGCGTCATAGCAAATTCCTTTGGTTGCATACTTCGATACAGTCGAAACGGCCACTCAGTATGCAATGCAATCCGTTCGTTGAGTAGCGCGAAGCGCATATCGAAACGCACGGATTGATTAAATCAGGTCATCACCCAATACAGGATTCAGTTCAATTGCTTTATCAATATACGACCGTGCAAGATCTTTCTTTCCCAAGGCCTCAAAACACAACGCCAGATTGTAATAGGTGAGGCTGTGATGGCTATGGAGCCGAATGGACTCCTGAAAGGCTGCCACCGCTTTTTTGTGCTGGGTTGTCTGCAGATACAGGCAGCCAAGCCAGAAGTAAACGATCCAATCTTGCGAATCAAGCGACAGGGAATGCTGAAATTGGGCTATCGCATCCTCGCGCCTCCCTGCAGCTCCAAGCACATTGCCGAGATTGTTGCAGGCCAGAGCGGACTTTGCATTGTATTCAACATATTTCTTCGCGTAGGCTATGGCATCAATCACTTTGCCCTGATAAATGCACGCAATTGACAAGTTGCAATAGGCTACTTCATAGGCTGGATTAATCTCGATGGCTCGTGAGAATTTGTCCATTGCATCATGCCATTTCTCATTCTTGATGTCGATGAGCGCAAGTGTGTTGTACGCCTCACTCAATTTTGGGTTGAGGGTGATCGCGTTCCTGAGGCATTGTTGCGCATTTTCCTGATTCGATTCCGCATGAAAAAGCAGGTGGCCAAGAGAATAGTAAGCGGCAGCGAGGTTCTTATCAAAAGAGACCGCTTTCATGAATTCCGCCTTTGCAGCAGCAGCAAGATTCTTCCCGAAATACAGGACAAATCCGAGATTGTAGTGTGACAAGGCGTTCTTGTGATCAAGCTCGATCGCTTTCTCGAACTGCCGTATCGCATCGTCCCACATTCCCCAGTCTTTGTAGGAAATACCGGACCGGTTCAAATGCAGGATCTTCCTATTTCTATAGTAGAGGTATGCGAAAATTGCGCAGGAAAGGATGAGGAAAATGAGAATGGCAACAAAAAGAAAAATGCTTACTTTCATCTTTCGTCCTCTTTTCCCTTCAAGGCTCCCATTCCCATGCCGCCGCCCATCTGTTGCATGATCTGCGCTTTTTGTTCTGCAGACAGGTTGTTGAATTTGCTGCGCATGCTTCCAGTTCCTCCATCATCCAAAGTCGATTCCAATTTCGACTGTTGCGCCTGGATCAGGCTTGGGAGATACACCGCACAATATCCGACACCACAGGACAATCCCACGATGATGAAAAAGATCCAGAAATTTACTTTGAGTTTATCCAACACATCGGAAAAGGACCGCCTGGTGCGGTACTCGTTTTCGTCGTGGATGTATTGCACGATATCGCGCACCACGTAATTGTTAGATGCCATAGGATTCTGATTTTCCGTTCACCTGTATGTGAAAATGGGGATGGGCTAATGCATGCCATTTTCATTGTACAATAGAAATACGCCCAATGCAAGGGGAAGGGGAGTATTAGAAGGTCCTTTTGCGGCCAAACAAAAACTCGAGCCTGATTTCAACGGTATTGGAAAGCGAAGAGAGCTTGTCTGACGGATTGTCGGACAATGGGTTCACGTCTTTATTGAGAAGATATGCTCCGTTATCCCTGAAAAGCCCCATGTACCTGCCAATGTACGAAATGGAAACTTCCATGCCTGACGTGGCGGACAGAGTCTGTTCCGAGCTGATGCCGATTCGCCAGGCGCCGCCCATTCCCCAGGCATGAAAGTTTTGAAGCAGGGCGCGGGCCGCGGTTATCACGGAATCGCTCACGCCGGAGGATGTCAATGTTTCGCTTTTTGTGATCCGGGAATAGGGAAGCGCGGAAAGCCCGAGTATAAAGGATGTCTTGTCGACTTTTTCGATCCTAAAATATTGTTCGTCAATCTGGCGCCGGTAGAAAACGCCAAGAGTAAACCCATAACAGCTCATCGACTGCTTGTAATCGATCTTGGGAGGAAGCGTGTCATGCTGCAAGGTCGCCTGGATACCCTTCCTGATGAAAAAGAACGACCCTTCAAACGCGACAGAGCTCCTGCTGAACACAAACGGCGTGTATGAAAGGTAAATAGGGAATAGGATATTGTACGTATTGACCGGCTCGGTGATAACAAAGCCGAACGTGTCCGGATTGAGGGGAAGAATCTTGCCCGCGGAATCCGGGAGCGCATTCTGCCATTCGGAAAGTACCGGAAATGATCCCAACGCCCAGCCTGCCCCGATGCTAAAGAAAGGGTGTGAGAGAAAATGCGAAACGCTGTCGACAACCGGGACTGCTTTGGCAGGGGCGGCGCCTGGCTTCTTGAGGAGTGCGTCCAGCGAGTCCTGAATTCTATTTGCCTGTTGCAAAGAATCGGCAACAAACGAGTATGGTTTCACGGGATAGGTTGTATCTTTGTTCGTTCCTGTTGTGTCCAGCGATATTGAATTATTCAAGGGAAAAGGTTGACTGATGGAGTTCTCTGAGACTGAAATGATGGCAAGAAAGAAAATAACGGGGAGAACACGATCTCTGAGACTATTTTTCATTCTCATTTTATGTGTTTTGCTTCGGTTAACAGGATTTCTGAAATCTTTTTTCAGCCGCGCTCGTGTTCATGTAAACAGGGCTGATATCAGACGGTTTTTTCCATAGGCCGGAATCATTTTCCCGCGAAGCTGCGATCATCGCACAGGAAATGCCCCGAGCGACAGGGCTCTTCTCCACAGAATATGCATCAGGCCTTGCCGAGAGAAACTCAAAAGCGCTGCTTTTCGCATAGCCGAGGGTGTCTGTCAAAACGATATCGTCATCGGAGATTCCGGATTTGAAATTGTCAAGCGTATCTAGAAGATCAGCGGATTTTCGGGTAATCCTGTTGTTTCCAAGCCAGAATTTTGCCCAGAATACCTCGCCGTTACGTGCATCCGACGCCACAACAACATGTCTTCCAGACACATGCCATGTCCCGGCCATGCATTCCAGCGAGGATAGCGGCAGGACGCTTGCATCACGGCCAAAGAAAAACCCCTTCAGAAACGCAATACCGATGCGCAACCCTGTAAAAGAACCAGGTCCGATTGCGATGGCAGCTGCCCGAACATCTTGTGCGGAAATCTTGTTTGTCGCCAGGAGAAAATCCACGCTTTGCGTAATATGCTCCGCGTGGGAATTGAGCGAATATCTCGAAACAGCCATAACGGGTTTATCGTCTTTGACAAGGCCAATGCCGAGTTCGACCGACGAAGTATCAATTCCTAGAATGTAGCTCATGCTTTGATAATCGGTTTCTTCAGGGCGGATTGAATCAAGACGTCGATAAGCTTCGGATACGTTCCGCCGGTTGCCCTGAAGCATTTCGGTAACAAAGAATTCGCAGTGAGTCCTGGCAAGGAGTTTAGTTCTAGAGCATACAGCTTGCGATCCTTCCCAAGTATTATGTCGGTGCGCGACACGCCGCTGCAATTGAGCACGCGATGGGCCTTGAGAGCGATTTCCTGAATCTTTTTAAGCAGTTTTGCCGGGCGAGGAGCGGGAACGATTTCCTGGGAACCGCCATCCTCATATTTTGCCTTGAAACTGAAATAATCACTGGCAACAGGACGGATTTCGACTGGAGGAAGAACCCTGTTGGACCCGTCAGGGTATTCCAGCACGGGACAAGAGAATTCTATTCCTTTGATTTCTTTTTCAATAAGGATTTCCGGCGAAAAGGGTCGGTATTCCTTGAGCCGCGCAAGCAGGTCTTTCCTTGATTCCACACGGGCCATCAGCCTGCTGGACCCTGATTGAGGGCACTTGACATACAAAGGATACCCGAATTTCTTTTCTAGTGATGCAACCGATGTTTCCGGGTGGCCCTTTCCAAATATGGCGAATGGGGGAGTTGCGATGCCGTTCTGCTCGAAAATGAATTTGGTCGCGATCTTATTCATTGCCACGGCGCTAGCAAATACACCCGACCCGGTGTAGCGCAACCCGATAGTTTCGAGAAATCCCTGCAGCAGGCCGTCTTCGCCGAACGAGCCATGGACAGCAAGGAATACGACATCGCAATTCTTCCACACCGGCAAAGACGCGAATGCCTCAAAAGGCCCTTTGAAACGTTTGCTTTTCTCCGGCGATGCAAATTCCTCAACCGACGGCATTGACTTCTTGATATCACAAAAGAAAATTTTGAGATTTCTCGTCGCAACCACGGCCCGCACAGCGTACCGTTTGGGGTCCATGTTCTTCAACACTTCTCTGCCGGATTTCAGAGAGACCTCGTGCTCGGCGGAAGGACCGCCCATGATGACGTTTACACGGATAGGCATTGGTTTGCTTCCTTAAGCTTCTTGCTGATGATCTCGACCGCCTGGGTTGACGCTATGCGGTATTGCTCGCGCGAATCCCGCTCGCGTATCGTCACCGTATCATCCTGGATGCTTTGCCCGTCCACGGTAATGCAGAACGGCGTTCCCGCTTCGTCCTGGCGCGCATATCTGCGCCCGATGGCGGCGCTGATGTCAAAGGACGCGCGTATCGAGTTGTCGAGCAGGTCGCGGTAAATCTTTTCCGCCTTTTCCGGCATGCCTTCTTTCTTTACCAGCGGCAGCACGGCAGCCTTGATCGGCGCCAAAGCCGGGTGAAACCGCATGATCACGCGCTGTGGGTCTTCCTTGTCAACATCATACGCATCGATCAGGAATGCCAGCGTGGCGCGGTCGGCGCCCGCGGCGGGTTCGATGACATAGGGGAAAATGTGCTGCTTGGACTCTTCGTCGAAATACGACAGGTCCTTGCCGCTCGACTCGGAATGGCGGCGGAGGTCGAAATCGGTCCGGTTGGCGATACCCTCGAGTTCGCTCCAGCCGAAAGGAAAAAGATATTCCACGTCCGCGCAAGCCTTTGCATAATGTGCAAGTTCGTCCTGCGCATGGTCGCGGAGCCTGAGATTGTCCTTCTTGATGCCGAGTTTCAAGTACCAGTTCAGGCGGGCGTTGCGCCAGTAGTCGTACCATTCCGGGTCGGTCCCGGGCATGCAGAAGAACTCCATTTCCATCTGCTCGAACTCACGAGTGCGATACGTAAAATTTCCCGGCGTGATTTCGTTTCTGAAGCTCTTTCCGATTTGCGCAATGCCGAACGGCGGCTTCAAACGCGCCGCCTGCTGGACATTGAGGAAATTCACGAAAATGCCCTGGGCCGTTTCGGGCCGCATATACACGACTGCCGTGCTGTCTTCCACCGGCCCCATAAACGTCTTGAACATCAAGTTGAATTTGCGCACCGCGGTCAACTCCCCGCCGCATTTGGGGCATTTCTGCAGGTTCTCCAAATGGTCTGCTCGGAACCGCTCCTTGCAATTCTTACAGTCAACCAAGGGATCGGTAAATCCTGCAAGGTGACCGGAAGCTTCCCATACCTTGGGATGCATAAGAATGGCCGCGTCCAATCCGACGATGTCACGGCGATTGGTCACCATGGATTTCCACCAAGCCTCTTTGACGTTCCTTTTCAGTTCGACGCCAAGCGGTCCGTAGTCCCAGCAACTGTTCAGGCCGCCGTAGATCTCGCTCGACTGAAAAATAAAGCCTTTTCTCTTGGACAGTGACACGATCGTTGACATGAGGTCAGGAACTTTTGCCATGAGCTTGATCCTTTTCGGTGTAAGTGCAGGCTGATGATCAGTACATAGTCGAATTTTAAATTTGAACAAAAGCTAGGTATTCAAATACTTAGCCAAATTCTTCGTGAGTCTCTCCTTGATCGGAAGCGACATATCCACTTCGAAGTCCATGCCGGTAATCATTTCGTAGAGCCTTATGTATCGCGATGAAAGCTCGACGACAAGCTCCTTCGGCGCGGACGGCAGGACCTCGTCCTTGTACGGGTCGCAGTGGTCTCTGAACCAGAGTCGCAGGAATTCCTTGTCGATATTGTCGGGTTCCTGTTTGTCTTTGATTTTTTGCTGATAGGTATCCTTGAGCCAGTAGCGTGAGGAGTCCGGCGTATGGATTTCGTCAATCAGGAGGACTGTGCCCTGATCATCCATGCCGAGTTCGTACTTTGTGTCAACAAGAATGAGCCCGTTCTGTTCGGCGATGACGGTTCCGCGTTTGAAAAGGCCGAAAACGATTCTTTCAAGTTTCTGCCAGGTGCCTTTTTCAATGATCCCCCGGGAAACGATGTCCTTTGCGGAGATTGATTCATCGTGCTTCTCTGATTTTGTCGTGGGCGTCAGGATAGGCTTTTCGAATTTTTGGTTCTTTTGCATTCCGTCCGGCAAAAGATTGCCGCAAATGTTGCGGCTTCCGTTTGAATAGAGTGTCCAGGCCGACGTATCGGTTGATCCGGTCAGATATCCGCGCACCACAAATTCAACCGGGAACACCTTACACTTTTTCGCGACCGTGACGTTCGGATCAGGTACGCTGATGACCGCGTTTTCAACAATGTCCTTGGTGTTGTCGAACCAGAAGGAACTCACCTGGTTCAAAACCTGGCCCTTAAAAGGGATTGAGGCCAAGACCCTGTCGAAAGCGCTCTGGCGGTCAGTGGTGACGAGCAGGAGCTTGTCACCAAGGTCAAACGTATCGCGGACCTTCCCCTTTTTCCTGTTGGGCAAATCTAGGAATGAGGTATCACTAAGACAGTTTTCAAGGTTTTTTTCTATGAATTCCTTTGTGATCATTGTCGGTCCTGCAGGTTAGCGTTGATGGGGTGTTTGTTTCTGTGAAAAGGATACAATACAATGGTTCAAAATAGTTTATGTCGATGAAGCAGCGAAAGGGACCGGCGTGAACAAGGATTTGTCTCCTTTCCGGTATCCAATGTATCTTGTAGTACGGAAAAGTTATTCCCGTTTTGAAAAGCGCCTATTCATGCTTCCTTCAAGCCAGATGAGGCCCCTTTTATATGAGAACCCTCGGAATTTGCTTTGGGGCGACCACCGTGCAATACGCGCTCATAAACTGCGAAGCTGAGTTCATCACGGTTGAAAAATCAGGACGCGTTGTTCACGAAGGAAATCCCGGAAGAGTGCTGTATGAGTTGATTGGCGACACTCGCAGTTTTGGAATAGACCGCGTAGCCGCGACCGGCAGGAAATTCAGAAGCCATGTTTCGCTGACCAACATTTCAGAGCCTGAGGCGATCGAGGCCGCATTGGTTCGCGACCACAGGGAAACGCCATTTCCCGACCTCGTCGTGAGTCTGGGCGGGGAAACGCAACTTGTTTACAAAATAGGCGAGCGCGGCGGGATCGTTTCCGTGCATTCGGGAAACAAATGCGCATCAGGAACAGGGGAGTTCTTCCTTCAGCAAATCAGGCGCATGGATTTGTCGCTTGACGAAGCGGTCAAGCTCGCCGAACAGGGAAATCCGCACCGCATCGCGGGAAGGTGCAGCGTTTTCTGCAAGAGTGACTGCACCCATGCGCTGAACAAGGGGGAGCCCAAGGGAAATATTGCGGCAGGCTTATGCGCAATGATTGCGGCAAAAATCGCGGACCTGATCAAAGACCTTCCAAGCGAAAAAATAATGCTCATCGGCGGCGGTTCCCTGAACACCGCGGTCGTGAAACTGCTTGGGCAAAAATTTCCGTCTGTGTGCGTGGCGCCTGCCGCAGCGTACTACGAAGCGTACGGTGCTGCGGTTTGGGCATTGACAAATAAGTGTGCGCCGGCGCCGCTTGACCCCTCGCAGCTCATGCACGCAGCACTAACCTCTTTCGGTAGTCATGAACCGCTTTCCCGGGCCGCACATCTGGTCGAGTTCAGGGAAAACAAGCATGAAGATTTTACGCCCGGTGGTGAACATATTCTCGGACTGGACGTCGGATCCACAACCACAAAAGCGGTACTTTTGCGCCGTGACACGAAAGGCATTGTTGCCTCAGTGTATTTGCGTACCAATGGCGACCCTGTTGCCGCCTCGCGCGATTGCTACGCAGCTATCGATGATCAGGTGCAGCATCGCGACGCGAATATCGTTGCGCTCGGCGTTACCGGCTCAGGACGTCAGATAGCGGGTTTACACGCGCTTTCGAACGATGTCATCAACGAGATTATCGCGCACGCGACAGGAGCGGCGTTTTTTGACAAAGACGTGGATACCATTTTCGAAATCGGCGGTCAGGACGCGAAGTACACGTTCCTGACAGCGGGCGTGCCCTCCGATTATGCAATGAACGAGGCATGCAGCGCGGGCACAGGATCGTTTCTGGAAGAGTCGAGCCATGAATCTCTGAATGTCGCAACAGAAGACATCGGTCCGGGCGCCATGTGCGGCGAAAATCCGCCCAATTTTACCGATCAATGCGCGGCATTTATTTCCAGCGACATAAAGCTTGCTGGACAAGAAGGAATCGGCAAGAACGATATCCTGGCCGGTCTTGTGTATTCAATCTGTCTCAATTATCTCAACCGCGTCAAAGGCAGCAGGCCGGTAGGAAAAAAAATATTCATGCAGGGCGGGGTTTGCTACAACAAGGCAGTTCCGACTGCCATGGCGTCCCTGTTGAAGATGCCGGTCGTCGTTCCGCCCGACCCAGGTCTCATGGGCGCGTTCGGCGTTGCGCTTGAAGTGGACAACAGGTTGCGGCTTGGAATTTCCTTTTTGTCCAAATTCGATTTGCAGGAGCTGGCAAACCGGGATGCGGCACACGAGGGAAGCTTTGTCTGCAACGGCGGTGCTGGTCCTAGCCGGGAAAAATGCGACAAGAAATGCGAAATTGCGAAGATCCGCGTGAACGGAAATATTCATCCGTTCGGCGGCATATGCAACAGGTATTACAACCTGCGATTACACCGGGAAATTGACGCGACCGGTCTGGATTATGTCGCAATCCGGGAGAAATTGCTTTTCGAGACATACGGGGTCGCTCCGGACAAAGAGGGTCAGTCCTCGGAAAAACACACGGTCGGGCTTGCAAAGTCATTCTTAACGCATAGCCTGTATCCGTTGTATTCGCATTTCTTTGCCCTGATGGGGTATCGCGTCGTCTTGTCTGACGAAATCGACGCTTCTGGAATCTCCCGGATAGAATCGGCATATTGCCTTCCTGCGGAAATCACCCACGGATGTTTTCTCAACCTGCTCAAAAAGAATCTTGATTATATCTTTCTGCCTCAGGTGATGCAGGTCCCGGTTGCCAATGTTCCGACGTTCAGCAGGCTATGCGTTTTTGTCCAAGGCGAGCCGTATTTCCTCAAATCGACCTTCAGGAAGGAAATCGAGTCGTCGCCCACCGTTGTGCTTTCGCCTGTGCTCCGTATGGACAAATCATACGAACAGGCAAGCGATGTTGTTACCGACATGGCGATGAAAATGGGAGTTGATGGCAGGGCCGCACGTTCCGCATGGCTCGCGGCGTGCGGGGTTCAGCGCGCGTTCGAGACCAGGCTTCGTGAGATCGGCAGGGACGCTCTCGATTACCTTGACCGGCATCCTGACGCCTTTGGCATTGTTCTGTTCGGCAGGCCGTACAACGCATTCGCCCGTGACGCCAATATGGGAATTCCGGGGAAGGTGGCCTCGCGCGGCCAGGTTATCATTCCGCATGACATGCTTCCGTCTGACAAGTACGACGTCGACGGCCAGATGTTCTGGGCAATGGGACAGAAAATCATGAAATCTGCCCAGTTTGTCAAGAGCCATGCACGGTTATTCGGGTTCTATGTGACGAATTTCTCCTGTGGCCCGGATTCGTTTCTCTTGACGTTTTTCCGGAATGCCATGGGCGCCAAGCCGTCTCTGACAATCGAACTCGACCAGCACACGGCGGACGCGGGGATCGACACGCGCATCGAGGCTGCGCTTGACATCATGAAAAGCTACCTGAAGCCGGTTCAGCGCCCCCTTCATGATGACCTTCGGGAGTTTTTGCCCGCATGGGTCGAAAACGGAACCAGTCTTTCGGTTCATTCGTCCGACGGACGAGTGTTGCCCATCACCGATCCGGACGTCGAGGTGGTGCTCCCGTCAATGGGGCGTCTGGGCACCGAGGGCGTTGCCGCGGTAATGCGAGGCGTTGGAATCCGGGCCAGGGCATTGCCCGTCCCGGACAAGGATGTTCTATTGACAGGAAGAAAGAACACGTCGTGCAAGGAATGCCTGCCCTATATTTTGACCACTGGATCGTTTCTGACCTATCTGAAAAATGAACTCGACCCCAAGGCCGTGACGCTTCTGTTTATGCCGTCCGGCGGCGGCCCGTGCAGGCTGGGCCAGTACTGCACGGCGATGGGCCAGTTGATAACCGGCAACAGGATTCCCAATGTCGCCATGCTTTCCATGACAAACGAAAATGGGTACGCCGGCCTCGGTAGCCGTGCGCTGCTTTTGGCAGCGCAGGCGATCATGGTCGCCGATGTTTTCAGCGATATCAGAAGTTTCCTTTCGGTTGCCGCGGAAGATCGAGAGGCAGGACTTGGAGTTCTTGAACAGTGTTGGAAAGAGCTGATTGCCTATTTTGAAGGCAAATTAACCTTGAGGTTCTCGGTGCTGCTGTCCGCAATCAGCCGAAGACTTTCGCGGATAGCCTTGAAAATGTCGCTGAAGGATGTGCCTGTTATTTCACTGGTTGGTGAAATATTCGTGAGGACGGATGAGTTCTCACGCCAGAACATCGTTGACTATTTCGAAAAACGAGGGTTCATGGTCAAGGTCGCGCCTGTCACGGAATACCTTTTCTACAGCAACTATGTCGTCAACCGCGGATTGGGGGAAAAGGAGTTTTCTTTCAAGGACCAGATGAAGATGCTGATCGTTGGCAGGGTCGAGGAATGGTGGGAGCGCCGCATCAAGGCGATTCTCGCGGAAAGCGGCTGTTACCGCTTCGAGATGATCCATGTGGAAAAAACAATGGCTTCTGCCCGGCATCTGATGAACGAAAATTTCCGCGGTGAATGCATACTGACCGTCGGACTTTCCATGCGCGAAATACTGAACGATTCGTGCGGCGTGGTGTCAATCGGGCCGTTTGGCTGCATGCCGTCACGGGTTGCAGAGGCGGTTCTGAAAAAGGAAATGAACGCAGGCGGAAAAACCCGGATGGAAACCGTGTTCCGTCACAAGCGGCTTCTTGGGGAAATCAGGGAATTCCCATTTTTTGCCCTTGAAACTGACGGCAGTCCGTTTCCACAGCTCGTTGAAGCCAACCTGGAGGCGTTCTGCGTTCAAGCAAAACGGGTGAGCGAGACGATGCGAAAATTTCGCGAAAAACACCATGGAATTACAGGAAGGCGCGCGAAGGTTGTTTCGGGGCATGCTAACCTTGCGGCGACTGATCAGCTCTTTCCCAATTCATCCAGGTAAGTCTGGGCTTCCTTGACAAAGTAAGTTCCGGTCAGCGAGTAATCGTCCCGGATGGAAAGGAGAAGTTGCTGTAACGTATCCTTGTCTCCGGTACCGAGGAGGACGGAGAGCAGGGAAATCTTGTCGACCTTTTCCTTGAGCCCGGTTTTCAGCAGGTACCTGGGTTTGAAGGCGGAAAGATCGATATACCGATGCATCAAATTTCTGATGTCGGAAAAAATGTCGATGGTCAGAAGATCGTCGAAATAGACGTCCAGCCAGCACTCGAGATTGAAACCATACACAAAGTATGGGGCCTTGCCGAACGGGTACAGCTTTTCGTTCAGTTGCGCGATGGTCTCGACCCAATCCTGGATGAAAACCTTGTCCGATTTTCCCCGTACGACCGCAATGTCATTGTAACACGAAACAAGATTTGCTATTCCCAAGTTGTCAAGAGATGGTATGCCGAAAAGCCTGCACGCGCCGCTTCGCCACTGGTGAACCATACATTTGTCTTCGGCAAGAAGCGCGCACAGCAGATTGCCGTCATGTTCCTGATGCATTTCCGGCTCGCTGAATATGAACTGCTCGAATATGTCCGATGCCAAAAGATTCTTGCTGCGGACGATCAGATAGATAAACTCCGCTAGTGTGCAGGTGGGCGAGACGCAACATTGACCGCACCCCTTGCATGCAACCTCAGGCAGTTGACCGTAAAGAGTTTCGATTTCTTTGAGAAGATCCATGTGTTTTGCTTTCGTCTGTTTTCTCCTGTCACTATTATACGCTTCGGTCCGCCTCTGTGTCCATGATTACAAGCTTGCCCGTGCAGTAACTGCTTCTGATTCCTTCTTGCGTGGAATCAAAGTTCCACGATCAATGGTTCATCCATTAAGAAAACCGAGTAATTCCCTTGTAGTGACCTTATATTGCCTTATATAACCCTTAGCCAAAAGAGGAAACCATGGTCAAAAAAGCCTATTTAAGCGCTCAAAGAACAATCGTTGCAGCAGGGATGGCGAGCTTTCTTTTGATTTCTGTTTTCACTGTAGCTTCCTCTGCCCAGTCTTTGGCTGGATGGAACCTCGTGTGGTCCGATGAGTTTAACGGCGACGCAGTCGATAATTCAAAATGGGGGCTAGAGCTCCAGGAGGGTGACCATGGCTCGACGAGCTACTCCAGCCGCCCGCAAAACCTTTTCGTGGCAAACGGCTGCCTGGCTCTGCAGGCGCAAAAAGAAAATTACAACGGCCAGCCTTATTCCTCTTCACAAGTTTCAACGCGAAACAAAGCCTCGTGGTGCTATGGCCGGATTGATGTGCGCGCCAAACTCCCTGCCGGAAAAGGCATGTGGCCTGCCATTTGGTTGATGCCGGTTTCGTCAGCATATGGTGGCTGGCCGAGCAGCGGGGAGATCGACATAATGGAAAACCTGGGTGCCAATACCCGATTGGACTATACCACGATTCATTTTGGACCCGGCAACCAATCTCTTCAAAAAACGTGCACGGCGCCCGCAACCGCGACCCTGTCGGATTCATTCCATGTATACACGATGATATGGGACTCGCTTTCCTTCAGCTTCTATCTCGACACCATCAATTACGGCACAATAAGCCAATGGGCGCCCAGTAACGTTGCATATCCGAAGCCATTTGACAAACCGTTCTTCTTGATTTTGGATCTCGTCGTCGGCGGCAACTGGGGCGGAATGCCGGATAACAATACGGTTTTCCCCCAGAGCATGTTGGTCGATTGGGTCCACGTTTACAAGCGCGGCACTTCATCCGTTCTCCCTCGCGCCACGCCCGTTGCGCTTGAGAGCGATCTGTCCGTGGCGGTATCGGGGAGCGTTTTGAATTATGCTTTGAAAAGCAATGCGCGCGTCACGCTCGCGCTCTACGACGCCCGGGGACGCCGGATCCTTTCGATTATCGACGGCGATCGGTCCCAAGGAAAATATCGCATCGACCTCGCCGCTTACCGGCTCGCGAAAGGAATTTACATATGCAATCTCGAAACGAGTGTAGGAAGCGCGATGCGACAAATAGTCATGGAATAAGTTGACCTTGCCACCGTCGCCCCGGCGGCCAACACGGCTCCAATGATCGCGCCCGTGGATGTTCCGGTGAAACCTAATCAATGTCCGTGGCATCGTATCTCACTCAATTGAAAGAGATTTCAAGCTTTTTCACAAAAAAATCCTTATTATTAAGGTAATGAAAATCACTCCTCATTTTCTAACTACATTCCTTGCCATGTCTTTTCTGTTCGCGTCGGATCTGCTCGCGCAGGCCACGGCACACGGGTATGTGCGAACCATGACAGGACTGCCGATAGCCAATGCAACCGTTCAGCTTGTCACCCTGAACCAGATACGGGTCACTAACGACTCGGGGTACTACGACTTTGCCCAGCAGACCCCGGTGCACCCGTTCGATGCACGGGCGGACCAGACCTTCAGCCTTTCGTCAAAGGCGGGCAAACTGTATCTTGGCTTGGACAGGAAGGAAAACATCTCCGTGTCGTTCTTCGACCTGTCCGGGAAACTTCTGAATACCATTGATGCCCGCCAGTATTTGCCCGGTATTGATCCTCTCAATGTTCCATACGCCGTACAAAATAAAACCATTGTCGCAAAGGTTGACAACGGCACTGTGACATCCTGTTTCAAATTCACCATGGTGGGTGGGGACATCGTCGGGCTGGTTGCGGCTTCATCGGCCTTGCCTGCGGCTGAAGGCATGTCAAAGGCCCATGCGGCAATGGCGGTTGACTCTATCTGTGTCACGCATGCCAATTACGGGGGCGGGCTCGACTTGATCAGCACCCGGCGCATCAAGGCGGACACGGGCCTGAATAATTTCCGCATGTTCTCCAACGACACCTCCTCGACCGGGTGGTACGCGTCAACGATGAATTTTGTTTTCACGCCTGATTCGCCCGGCGTGAGCTACTATCAGCAGAAAGTTCCGGACTACAAGTTCGAAGAGCGGCAGACGCAACGTGAAATTGAACAATGCTTTTGGCGGTCACCGGCCGACGTTCCGACCTCGAAACGGTATTCGACGTACACGTGCAATATCAACGGTAATTCGGGTGTGCCTTCGGGCGATGTAGCGACGACCGGCGGCAACACCTTGAATTTCAATCCCTCCTATATCAGCGGAAAATCCTGGTGGGAAATCATCGGCGTTCAGCACCACGAGATGAACCACTCGTATCAACCTTGGTACGATATGTCCGGAGTGTCCGGGTTTGGAGAATCGATGCCCGATTGCATCCGCTGCCTCACGGGGTTCTTTTATTGGCCCGCAGGTACAAAGTGCTCCGGAGGAATCAATCAGGCGTATCAGCCGGGCGCGCATTACTGGTATTTTATCGAGCTAAGACATCCCGGCTTCATCTACGGACTATACAAATTGACGTCAACCACGAACATCGCCACCGCTGTCCAGCAGGTGACCGGCGAATCGCTCGACACACTCTGCAAGCAGTGCGAGGCCCAGGGAATGCCCTATACGCTGGGCCGCGGTTCGTTTTAGTCTCTAATTCCACGAAACTTTTGCTTCGACGTAACTCACCCTCCTTGTCTCACGTAAACAGTATTACTTCCGGGATATATTTTTAAGAATCTGCGCAATTTATTCAACGTGCAAGGAGAGCAGTTCATGATCATTCACATGGCCCGGGAAGCAAGCGAAAAGGACAGGCGCGAAGTACTTGACGCAATCCTGTCATCGGGTCTGAAATACGACCTTTCGCACGGTGCAACAGGCATTGAACTCATCGGCATTCTCGGAGACACGAGCCAAATCGAGGAAGGAAGATTTTTCGAACTGAACGGTGTGGATAAGGTAATTCGCATTTCGCGACCCTACAAGCTCGTTTCCAGGGAATTTTCGAGCGCTTCGAAAATCATTGACGTGGGCGGTGTAAGGATCGGTGGCAAGGAATTAGTGATCATGGCAGGGCCGTGTGCGCTCGAAAATGAGGAGCAAGTCGAGACCATCGCGCGTTACATCAAAGCCTGCAACATTCCGATCATGAGGGGCGGCGCATACAAGCCGCGGACATCGCCCTATGCGTTCCAGGGAATGGGCCTGGAAGGACTGAAATTACTTGCGAAAATGCGGGAAAAGTACGGTATCAAAGTGGTTACGGAGGCCTCCGGGCAGCATCATCATATCATGGACAATGGGACGCGCGAGGAAAAGAACGTGCTCGAGAACGTGATCGAATACACCGACATCGTGCAAGTGGGCGCGCGGAACATGAAATCGTACGGATTCCTTCAGGAACTCGCCATATTGACAAAAGAAAACAAGAAGCCGGTCCTGCTCAAGCGGGGAGAATCGTCCACGCTTAAGGATTTTCTTCTCGCCGCCGAGTATCTCGTGGCCAACGGCAACCCGAATGTCATCCTGTGCCTTCGCGGCATCCGGACCTTCGAAGAGGAAAAATTCCAGCGTTTCACCGCTGATATCGGGGCAATCCCGGTGCTCAAGAAAGAATCCAACCTGCCGGTCATGTTCGATCCGTCGCACGCGACCGGCTTTCGCAGCAACGTGTACAGCCTCAGCATGGCAGCGGTCGCCGCCGGCGCAGACGGGCTCATCATCGAGACGCACAACGATCCGGCGCATGCGCTCTGCGATGGGGAGCAGTGCGTGACACATGACCAGTTGCGCAAAATCAAGTCTGATGCGGAAACGATCAGGGCGCTTTTCACCAAGGAAGAACGCCCGTGAGTGTTGTCGCCGATTTCGCCCGAAAGCTTCATGAAGAAAATCCCCCGGCCCGGCAGCGGACGTTGGAGCCGCTTGAGTATCCGTCTCGCACCGATGTTGTTGCCGATGTCCGGGTCGTTGTGTTCGACGTGTACGGCACCTTGTTCAATTACTGGAAGCCGGAGTTCGCAACCGCGGACGGGAAGAAAAAATCCCTTGTGAACGCTTTTGAAAAAACAATATCGTTTTTCGGCATGGATCGGTACCTGACGGAGATGAACCCCGAAGAGAGTCCCGAAAAGACCTTGTGGGACCTGTACCACGGACTTATTGCTTTGCGGCACAAACTCAGCATTGACAAAAAGGTAGAATTTCCCGAAGTGAAAATCGAAGAAGTCTGGAACATGATCATCCTGATGCTCAAGCGCAGGGGATACGAGCCTGGTTCCGCATTTCCCAAAGACCCTTCGGATTTCGCCCGTTGCGTTGCATTTTATTACAATTTTTGTTCCTTCAATAGGGGAATGTATCCGGGCGCGGCAGGGGCATTGAAAAGCCTGAGCGACAACAACATTCGTCTTGGCATTGTCTCCAACGCCCAGTTCTATACGGCAATCGACCTCACCCTTTTTCTCAGGGACCAGACCAGCGGCGAAATCGACGACATGACCCGCTTATTCGATCCTGATCTGCTGTTCTTTTCATATGAATACGGAGTATCAAAGCCGAGCCCGCTGTTATTCAGGAAACTCTTCGACGCATTGTATGAATTCCAGGTACTCCCGTCCCAGACATTATTCATCGGCAACGACCTTGTATCGGATATCAAGCCGGCCGGTGATGCGGGAATGAAGACCGGTTTTTTCACCGGAGACAGGGAGTCGGCGTTTGTCCATGACAGCGCCGGCGCCGTTGTACCCGATATTGCCTTCAGCTCATGGGACGAACTTCCACGACGGGTCTCATTTCATTCCCAAACGGATCAGCTGCCATTGAAAGGAACGGATTGATGCGAATAGCACTGTACGGCTTCTCGTTTCTGCTGGTGATTTTCTGTGCAGTGACAGAGGGAATTGCCAAGGATTTGCTCAGCGATTCAAGCGATGCCGTCGATGCCTTGCCCGCGGCAGTCGTTCGGGGAGTGCAAGAGGCTTACTCGGTCAACATGCACGGCCTGGACGCTCTTGAACGAGGGGATCTCGATAGCGCCGCCCGGTGCTTTTCAAAGGCCGAATCAATGCTGCCCCTGTACAGTGACGCGGAGAACAACATGGGGGTCGTTCATTTCAGGCGAGGTAACGTATCGCAAGCCTCCATGATCTGGAGATCCGTGATCGACAAGGATCCTACCTATCCGATTTCGTATTACAACCTCGGCGTCAGCGCGTTTGAGGAAAGAAAGTATGACGAGTGCGTCACGCAGATGGTCAAGGCCATTTCCCTGAACAAGAAGTTCGTTGAGGCGCTCATCATGCTCGGCCGCGCAGAGCTCGATTTGGGCAGAAAACGGGATGCGGTGGAGCATTTCAAGGCCGCGAACAAGATCGCCCCGGACAGGCCCGATTCCTGGCAGTTTCTGGCATACGGGCTGGTACATGTCGGAGACACGAGCGCGACCCAGTCTATTCTGTCAAAGCACCAGGACAATGCCGTGGCGCTGAAGATGCTCGGGCAGATCGCCTCCTCCAGAAAAGACTTTCCCGCGGCAGCGACGTTCTTCAGGGAGTCCGCAACGAAGAGCGGCGATCCGGAGCAGTTGCTCGAAATCGCCGTTTCGCAGCTTGACCAACACAACTGCAAGGAGGCGCTGGCGACACTGAAACAGTACGGATCAAAGGTTGCGGCGCAGGCTGCCGACGCGTATCTGTATTTGGGCATCGCGTCAAAGGAATGCGGCGATATCAATGCTGCCCGGTCGTATTTCGAAAAGGGGCTTTCGCTGTATCCTGCGGACCAGATTCTGCGGTACAACCTGGGGCAGGTATATTTCCATCAGAAACAGTATGACCAGGCCGAATCAATGTGGAATACCATAGCGGATTCGCTTGACGATCCGTCATTGTCCTATCTTCGCAGCCTGAACGCGCGCCGCAAAGGGAACCTGGATCTTGCCGAGACCTACGTGCGAAAGGCGCTCCGCAGGGATGAACAACCCGAGTTCCTCGACCTTCTGGGCACGATCCTGTACGCAAAAGGCAAGAAAGACGACGCTGCCGCGAGTTTCAGGAAAGCGCTGAAGCTTGACCCGGAATTGCGATCCGCGCAGCTGAATCTCGCACTTATGACGCAATCCAAGGACGAACTCGAGCGCGCGACCGTTGACATGGAGAAAAGCGTGGCCGAATGCAGGAGCAAATGCCAGGACTTGGTTTTGCAGCTGTCGATATTGTATTACCACCAGGCGGAACCGGACAAAGCGGCAAGGGTCCTTGAGGCAGTTGCGGACGGGGAAAAAACGGAAAAGATCTTCCGTCACCTTGCACTGTATTACCGCGACCTTCACGAGTGGGACAAAGCGATAAAGACCCTTGAAAAGGCGAAAACGTTTTTCGTGCTTGACGTTGAGAGCGACTATGAGCTGGCTGAGGATTACCTTTTGTCCGGCAATAGCCGAAAGGCCGTAGAAGCCCTGACTGCGGTACTTGGACGATGGGACCAGAATCCTTGGCGAATCTATTACCAGCTCGGGTACGCGTCCATGGAATTGAAAGAATTCGACAAAGCCAAAAATTACCTTCAGCAAAGCCTGAAGAAAAAGCCTGATAATCTTGCCGCACAAGGGCTTATGGCTTACATCCTGAACTCACAGGGAGACGTGGTGCAGGCGCGTTCGATATGGGAAAAGACGCTCAAAGAGGACCCGTCCAATTTCACCCTTCTGGTCAACATGGGACTTTCGCTTGAAAAGGAGAATAGGTTCGATGACGCGCTCGGTTATTACCAGAAAGCGCACTTGTTGAAGCCGGACGATAACGGCCTGCAGGTCAACATGGGCAATGCCTACAGCGGCATGGACAAGAACTATGAAGCAATGAAAGCCTATTCAATCGCGTTGAATTCGCCGAAGCGCGATTTGGCCGCGTATGACATTTTTCTCCTGAGCCAGAAAACCAGAAACATGGAAAAAACCCAGGAAATGGTTTCGCTCCTCGAACGCGAGTTTCCTTCCTCCCCGCACACCATGCGGGCCAAAGCGGACCTGTTACTTGACAATAAGGATACTTCCGCGGCTTTGGCGAAACTTGAGGCGCTGCCCGAAAAAGATCCCGCGGATTGGCTCGCGCTGGCACGTCTGTATGCCATGAAAAGGAACTTCGCCAAGGCGAATCAGTGTTTTGATAAAGTGCCCTCAGACCCGATCTGGCAAAAGGAAAAAGAGGGCGTGAAGGCGCAAATGGATTTCATGTCCGGCAATTTTGCCGCAGCCTTGAACCGGTGGAAAAGCCTGGGAGACACGAGTTTCGCCATCCAGTACGATATGGCGCTTGCCGCGTTCTTTGCAAAGAACTACACGGACGCATATGCCATTGCCGAAAAGATCGTTGGAAAGGTCAAGGGCGATGAGCGAGCGGATGTGATCCGGCTCGCCGGCAATTCCGCCATAGGGCAGAAGCAGTGGAAAAATGCGCAGAAGTTCTACCAGCAGCTCGAAGATGTCAAGCGAAACGACCCGCTCGTGCAATTTAATCTCGCGGTCATCAGCTACAATCTCGGAAGCATGGATGAATCCTGGACGTATTACCAGAAGGCGCGACAGCTCGATCCCACGCTCGAAAGCAAGGACATTGAAAAGCGCTACCAGAGCCTGCATGGCCAGAGCAACGGCGCCACGGCCATGGATTCTGTTGACATATGGTATAATGACGCGGTTATGCTGCAGAACGACGGCAAAGACACTGCTGCGGAGGCGCTGTACAAAAAGCTCCTTGAGAAAACCCCGTCATATTATCATGGCTGGAACAATCTCGGCGCCATATATTCGGCCAGGGGCGAACTTGCACAAGCGGAACAATGCTATTTGAAATCAATAGAAAAACAGCACGATATCCCGGAGGCCTACGCAAACCTGGTCAACATCTATGTTGCCATGGGAAATTTCAAGGAAGCGCAGCGCTGGATCGTCAAAGGCCGCGGACATAATCCTGACAGTGATTTGTTGAAGGAATTGGAGATAACGGTGAAAGAGGGGGCGAGGAAGAAGAAATGAAATCAACAGACAACAGATACAGGCCGCCTCGGGTGCAAAGCAACATCGACAACTGGGCGCGCTTTGCGCCAAAAAAACCTTTGACGGACAATGGCCGCGCGGGTAGCGGACCGAAGGCGCCTTTCGGCAAGAAAAAGAAGCGCAAGCCATAAGTCGAAACTTGCCCTGAATAAATCATATATTTTTGAACTATCCGATTAGTGTGGTTCGTAATGGCCCGTGGCCATTGCTTTTGTGTAACGGAGGATTTCCATGGACTATATGGATTCGGTTCTCATCATCGGGGGCGGCGGGCGCGAGCACGCACTACAAAAGGCGCTCCTGCGTTCGGACAGGCCATTGTTCATGTATGCATATCCGGGCAATCCGGGAATGGAAAACGACGGATGCACCCTTCTTGACAAAAAGTTCAATGGGTGGGATGAACTTGCGGACTGGGCCGAACTTAACGAAATCGACCTTACGGTCGTGGGGCCCGAAATTCCTTTGGTTGAAGGAATCGTCGACATTTTCAAGAAGAAGGGGCTGGCCATTTTCGGACCAACGAAAAAGGCGGCGCAGATTGAAGGAAATAAGTCCTTTGCCAAGAAATTCATGAAGAAATACAAGATCCCCACTGCGGGATTCGAGACGTTCGACAACAAGGATGACGCGCTGGCGTTTCTCAAAAAGCATGGAGCGCCCGTCGTTGTCAAGGCAAGCGGCCTGGCAGCGGGAAAAGGCGCGATCGTGTGCGAGACCATGGATGAAGCAACCGATGCTTTGAAGGACATGTTCGACAACGAGGTGTTCGGCGAGGCCGGCTCCACGGTCGTAATCGAGGACAAGATGTCGGGTGAGGAAGCCTCGGTGTTCGTTGTTACCGACGGCAAGAGCTACAAGGTGCTTCCCATAGCGCAGGACCACAAGCGCATCGGAGAAAACGACACAGGTTTGAATACGGGCGGCATGGGCGCCTACGCCCCGTGCCCGCTTGTGGACAAATCCATGCTCGCACAGATCGAGGAAGAAATCATCGTTCCCACGCTCGACGGCATGAGAAAAGAAGGAATGCCGTATCAGGGGCTCTTGTATGTGGGCGTCATGGCAACTCCCGAAGGGCCCAAGGTCGTGGAATACAATTGCCGCTTCGGCGACCCGGAAACGCAGGCGGTAATGCCGCTTGTAAATTGCGACTGGTTCGAGGTATTCCGTGCGTGCTCGACGGGCAGACTGGGGTCCTTGGATTGGTCGGTAAAACCCGAATATTGTGTATCGGTCGTGCTCGCATCTCAGGGTTATCCCGGCAAGTACGAAAAGGGGAAAGTTATCGAAGGCGTAGAAAAGGCCGAGGGAAGCAAACCCAATGTGGACGCGTATCACTCGGGAACTGCCTTGGACAAGCAGGGTAATTTCGTGACAAACGGCGGCCGGGTGCTCGCGATAAGCGCCTGGGCAGAGTCGCTCTCGGACGCGATCACCGAGGCGTATGAGGCCATCGCCGAGATATCCTTCGAAGGCATAACCTTCCGCAAGGACATCGCGGCTAAAGGAATGGCGAGGCTGAAAAAGAACAAGCCGGCGCAAACTTCAGCAGCACGGTAACGAGGAAAAGGGGACGGCATGGCAGGCATGAAAGTCGCAATAGTCATGGGGTCGAAGTCAGACGCGGAGCTTGCGAAAAAGGCTGAAGAAATTCTCAAGGAATTCAACGTTGATTTCGAAACATTCATCATTTCAGCGCACCGAAACCCGACGAAAATAAAGAAGTTCTCCAAATCGCTCGAAGAGAACGGCTTTGGCGTGGTCATTGCACTTGCTGGACTTGCGGCGCATTTGCCGGGAGTTGTGGCGAGCATGACCGTGCTGCCCGTGATCGGCGTGCCGGTCGAGGCAGGTCCGTTGCACGGCCAGGACGCTCTCTATTCGATTGTCCAGATGCCTTCGGGAGTACCTGTCGCGTCTGTCGGCATCGGCAGCGCCAAGAACGCCGGGCTCCTTGCGGTGCAAATACTGTCTGTGCATTCGGTCAAGCTCCGCGACTCGATGAGGGAGTACAGAAAACAATTCGGTGACGATCTTGACTGATCGCATTCCGCTTGCCTCGGTGCTTTCCCAAGACCGATCCGTGATCAAACGCGTGGGGGAGAGAGTTGCCGGCGGCGAGGTTCTTGTTTATCCAACGGAAACCATATACGGTATCGGCGGCCGCGCAGACAGCGCAGAAGT
>Ga0182027_10003684_pt1 | contig 24082 bp, 25 predicted proteins | sample 712E1DmetaG_FD_121300 | JGI IMG/M metagenome (GOLD analysis project Ga0182027, IMG submission 121300) | Permafrost microbial communities from Stordalen Mire, Sweden - 712E1D metaG (Illumina Assembly) | ecosystem: Environmental > Terrestrial > Soil > Wetlands > Permafrost | place: Sweden... | reverse complement strand
GTTATCGTAAAAACTATTTTTGAAAACTTGCGTTATTTTATCCGGAGTTGCATTCGTTGTTAAATCCCAATCTTTAATTTCCCGTTTTAATAATATATTTCTTACAGATCCTCCGACAAAATACGCTTCAAACCCTTTTTTCTCCAAAGTTTTATAAATGTTTAAAACCTCGCTTGGTATAATATCTTGCATATTTACTTACAGTATAGCAAAATAAGAGTCCTATGAAAAAATGGCAAGTCGAAAACAAGAAAAAGATAGAAAACGATGAGGATTTAATAAAGGTTCTTCTTGAAAATAGAGATATCAAAACAAAATCCGAAATTGAAAGTTTTCTAAACCCCGATCTTTCAAAAGCCACCACAAACTTTGTAAAAATAGATAAAAAAGAGCTTAAGAAAGCAATAGAAAGAATAAATAAGGCTATTAAAAACAAAGAGAGAATAATAGTTTTCGGCGATTACGACGTTGACGGAATTTGCGGATCGGCGGTTTTATGGGAAACATTAAATGCTTTAAAAGCAGATGTTTTGCCTTTCATTCCAAGCAGATTTGAAGAAGGTTACGGGCTTTCAAAACAGGGAATTGATAATCTTTTGTTAAAACAAAAAGTTGATTTAATAATAACAGTTGATAACGGAATTGTTGCTAGTGTTGCTGTTGAATACGCAAATAAGAAAGGAATTGATGTAATAATTACAGATCACCACGTTCCCACAAAAGATCTTCCAAAAGCTTTGGCAATTGTTCATACAACCGAGCTTTGTGGAACAGGTGTTGCGTATATGCTATCGCAAGCAATTTCTAATTCTCAATTTCCCCGCCTGCCAAAATCTGGCGCTGGCGGGCAGGTAATTTCTACTAAAACAGAAAATGATCATCTAGAGCTTGTTGCGCTTGCAACTGTTGCTGATTTGGTTCCCTTAACCGGCGCAAACAGAATTTTGCTTTATTCCGGTCTTAAAAATCTTCAAAAAACAAAGCGTATCGGTCTTTTATCATTAATTGAAAAATCGGGAATTAAGGCTCAAGATATAGGCGTTTATGAAATAGGACATATCATAGCGCCAAGGCTTAATGCAATGGGAAGACTTGAAAGCGCAATGGATTCTTTACGGCTAATTTGTACCAAAGATAAAAAAAGAGCGGATCAGCTGGCAGCGCTTTTATCAAATACAAATCTAGAAAGGCAGAAAATAACTCTTGAAGCTTTAACACATGCAAAAAGTAAAATTGAAGAGAAAGAAATTAAAAACCTTATTTTTATTGCAAGCGAAAGTTATCAGCAGGGAATTGTCGGACTTGTTGCGGGAAGACTTGTTGAAGAATATTATTTTCCCTCAATTGTTATCTCCAAAGGAAAAAAATACAGCAAGGCATCTGCCCGTTCGGTTAAAGGTTTTAATATGATTGAGTTTTTGCGGACTGCCTCGGATTTATTAGTTGATGTTGGTGGTCATGCAATGGCAGCAGGTTTTACGGTTGAAACATCAAAGTTAGAACTTTTGCAGAAAAAGCTTTTTGAAAATGCCTCAAAACTTCTTAAAAAAGAACATCTGGAAAGAGTTTTACGAATCGACTTGAATTTACCCCAAAATCTAATAAATTTAGAAACTTACTCGCAAATTCAGAAACTTGCGCCTTTTGGCATGGCAAATCCTGAACCGACGTTTCTAACAGAAAATTTAATAGTTGAAGGCATAAGATTGGTCGGAAGTGACGGAAAACACCTCAAGCTTCAATTCAAAAGTCAAAATTCAAAAGTCAAAACTATGGGAATTTATTTTGGAGCAGGCGAGAACAATAAATTTTCAGCAGGCGATAGAGTTAATGTTGTTTATACTCTTGATGAAAACGAATGGAATGGAAACAAAACTCTACAACTTAAAATAAAAGATTTAAGAATAAATTAGGCGCTTGGAAAATTTTTGGGTTTTTGCGTTAATGCCCTAATTGTGTAAGAATGCATTTGATTGCTTAACCAGGTCAATCTATTTTCTCTAGCCTCAAGAAATTCTCTTTCGAGATGATCTGCATCTGGATAATCTTCTCCATCAAGCCCTTTTTCACTGGTTTGATTTCGATAAATTTCCAAAAAAGCCATAAACGAAGCTTTGGCTTCAGTTACAGTTTTTACCGCAGAAGCCGTTTTTAATTGTTCTCTTAATGTTCTAGCCGTCCCAATTTTTCCTAAATCAGAAGCGTTATTAAATTTTTCTTTTCTTTTTGCAATTTCTTTATCAATTTCCTCAGGTGTTTCCCCCATTTCTGTTAAAATTTTACCCCAGGAAGCAAGGTAGTAATCAAAATGATCTACAAGAGTATCCCCAATCTCAGCTCTTAGATATCTCACTAATTGTAATTGATCTGCTCTGGATGCCTGGGTAAAAAGTATTGTCCATGCCTTTTCGTCTTGACCTACGTTGGTTGCAGTATACCCGTTTCCCCTTTTTATTTCGTATAAATCTTTCAAATCGGTAGCTAGTCTTTCTTTTAATCTTAACTCTATAGTACCAGAAAGATTTGATGCAACTTCTCCCTGAGCCCGTGAATTACCACCATTAAATTTAGCTTCATATCCTCGTCTAACTTCAGCTCTTAATTCAATTGGTGTTCCGTCGTCTGAAAGAAGCTCTCCTATAGTTTCAAGATCTTTTTGAAATTTTTGTGCTCTTTCAATTCTGGGTAAATCTTTTTTTCTCGCATAAACCGGCACCTCGGTTTCGCTGTTTTCCGCCGGCTGTCCGCTATCTTGGTTAGGCAATATTGGTAAAATTTCGTGATTCATATTTCATTAAAAAACTTCCAAGTACCAGGGAGCCATAAAATAGTTCCTGGTTAGGAAGTTTACTTAAGGTCAATCCAGATATTTATAAAAGTATTCATACTATAAGACCTACTAACTATATCATGAACTTGCTGTCTTGTCAAGTTGCTAAAACTCTAGTATTATTGAAGCTATGAATAAGGGTTTAAAAAGGGTTTTGTCTTCCGAGGCAGAATCGTATATTGGTAAAGAGATTTTGCTTCAGGGCTGGGTTAGGATCAGGCGTGACCACGGCAAGCTGATTTTTTTGGACTTAAGAGATAAAGATGGTTTGATTCAGGTAGTTGTTAATCCTAGGGTGTCTGAGGAGGCTTACAGGGTGGCTCAGGAGGTTAGGCCAGAGTACGTGCTTGAGATTACCGGTAAGGTCAATAAAAGACCGGAAGGCGCCGTAAACAAGGAGATAATAAGCGGAACAGTCGAAGTTGAGGCTACTGAAGTTAAAATTATTAGTAAAGCAGAAACTCCTCCGATAGACCTTACCACAAGCGGTGAAGAAATAGGCGAGGACTTAAGGCTCAGATACAGATACCTTGATCTTCGAAGAGACCGCATGCAGAAAAATATCAGAGAAAGACATAAGATTATCAAGGCAATCAGAGATTATTTAGATAAAGAGGGATTCATTGAGGTCGAAACTCCGATTTTAACCAAATCAACGCCGGAAGGAGCGCGGGATTACATAGTTCCATCAAGACTGGAAAAGGGTAGGTTTTACGCTTTACCTCAGGCTCCTCAGCAGTACAAACAACTTTTAATGGTTGCCGGATTTGAAAAGTATTTTCAAATCGCCAGATGTTTTCGAGATGAAGATACTCGTTCGGACCGACAGCCGGAATTTACACAGCTTGATTTGGAAATGAGTTTTGTTGAAAGAGAAGATGTAATGGATTTAAATGAGAAATTACTTATTCATCTTGTTAAGACTTTGCTGCCAAATAAAAAGATTCAGGAAGTTCCATTTCCTCGATTAACACATAAAGATGTAATGGTAAAATACCAAACGGATCGACCGGATCTAAGAACGGATAAAAATGACCCAGATCTTTTAGCCTTTTGTTGGATAACGGATTTTCCATTTTTTGAAAAAACAGAAGGAGGAGGATGGACTTTTACCCATAATCCTTTTTCATCTCCCAAGCCTGAGTTTATGGCAGATTTAATGGAGAAGAAAAATATTGCGCAGATTATAACTAATCAATACGATATCATCCTTAATGGTTTTGAAATCGGCGGCGGAAGTATTCGAAACCATGAGGCGAAAGCTTTAAAAAAAGTTTTTGAAATCATGGGTTATGGGGAAAAAGAAATTATGGCAAATTTTGGCCATATGCTAAGAGCTTTTTCATACGGTACTCCTCCTCATGGGGGTATCGCCTGGGGGCTAGACCGTTTAATAACTGTTTTGCAAAATGAGTCTTCAATAAGGGAAGTAATTGCATTTGCCAAGACCGGGGAAGGAAGAGATTTAATGATGGATTCCCCTTCGGAAATTTCGGAAAAACAGCTTCGAGAATTAGGAATTAAAATCGGAAAGTAGTTGGTTAATGAAAAAGCTTCTTAATAAAATACCACAAAGCGTTTACTTTGTGTACTTACCTTTGTTTCTGTTTTTTACATTTCTTTTTTTTGTGCTGACAAATTTTCTGATAAACGGTTGGACTAAGCAAAATAAAGTTTTGCAGCCTCCGTTTGTGGTTTTAGAAGAAGCGCAATTACCGATTATAAAAACAGAATTTGTTCCAAATATTTCTGCCCAAGGCGCAATTATTATGGATGCCGATTCTAAGGTCGTTTTATATTCGAAAAATCCGGATTTAAGGTTTTCTACAGCTTCAACGGCAAAAATAATGACTGCGCTAACTGCCGTTGATTATTTTAAGCCCGAAGATATTTTAACGGTTCAAAATGCTACAGATGAGGGTTCGGTTCTGGGGCTTACGCAGGGAGAGAGATTTACTTTCGAAAACCTTTTGTATGCAATGCTTTTGCCATCGGCAAACGACGCTGCGCTGGCAATTTCCCAAAATTATCCCGGCGGAGAAGTAGCGTTTGTTGAAAAAATGAATGCCAAAGCAAAATTTCTTAATCTTTATAATACTTCTTATGCCGATCCTGCGGGTCTTGTTGATGCAGGGGATTATACAACTCCGTTTGATTTGGCACGGCTTGCTTCGTTTGCCGTTAAAAACCCCGAAATTAAAAAAATTGTCGGAACAAAAGAAATAGTAGTATCCGATACTTATGGAAATGTTTTTCCTTTAGAAAATCTTAATAAACTATTGGGAGTTGACGGAGTAAATGGCGTAAAAACAGGATTTACCGGTGAAGCCGGAGAAGTTTTAGTTACTTCAAAACTTGAAAAAGGAAAAACTATAATTATTGTTGTGATGGGAAGCGTAGATAGATTTTCGGATACGGAGAAACTTTTGGATTTAGTATCAAATAATCTTAGTTACTTATCCATTCATCCGTAACAGCATTAATATAAGCATAAAATCCATTATCGCCCTGAAAAACTATTATCGGGTCTAGATAATTTTGTAAATTACTGCTTATATAATAAGCAAGATAGACATTTCTTATAGTAATGTTTGGCGAATTTCCAAAATACGTTGCGATATAGGCATTTCCCTTTTTAAGTTCATCAAAAGCCTCTTTTGATGTTTTAATAGGGTAAGTTGAAGATAATCCCGATATTTCCTGATGCACAAATTTTGCAGAAACAATCTGTGGGTGGTCTCCGCCTGCAACCAAAAATGTCATAGTGGATGAATTAGGATTATCGTATAAAATAGGAAGTTTATCAACATCCTGCTGGAAAAAATTGACTTGGATAATTTGGGTGTCGGCGTAACTGGTTGCTCCGACAAGCTGACCGTTTTTACTTATAACATAAATTATAGTTTTAGTTTTTGAATAATCCAGGTCATCAGGAGTACCTATGGCTCCAAGCGTATTTTTTGCAAAATCTATAGAATCGGATAAACTTGGCAGGTTTTTGCCGGATAAAATATTGAGGTCAGTTGTAAAAGATGGGTTTGCATTAATAGAGAAATTATAATTAACAGTATCAACAGTAATGTTTTTTGATATTTCGGAACCTGTCGGACTACCCCACTGATAAAGCCTGTTGGAAAGTTGAACTGGATTTCCTCCAAATCCAATTGAATTAACCTTAGCCTGGGTTTTTCGAACCGCCAAAAGATCGGGATAGTAACTAAGCATTTTATAAACATTGATTTGATAGTCAAAAGTCGGAAGCTGTCCGGAGATAGTATTTATTGAGTAAGTAAATTTTTTAGAAACTGCGTTTTTGGGAAAAACGGGAAGATCTATTTTGCCAAAAGCAGCAGCTGGTGGAGGAGGAGGGGAAGGATAAAGAATATCTTTAACATAAATTGCACTCTTATAGGTAAAATATAAAACAATTATCGTGCATACGCTGATTGTAATCCATTTAAGGGTAGATTTTGTTTCCTTACTTGCTTTAGTTAATGTAAGCATATATTGAGTATAAAAAAAATTTAAGCTACAATGCAAGCATATGGTGAAAGTAAGGTTCGCTCCAAGTCCGACAGGCATTCCTCATATTGGAAATACAAGGACAGCTCTTTTCAATTATCTTTTCGCCAAACACGAAAAAGGAGAATTTATTTTGCGCATCGAAGACACTGATCAAAAAAGACTGGTAAAAGGGGCAGAGGAGGCAATTATAGAAATTTTGGAGTGGCTTAAGATTTCCTGGAATGGGGAAATTTTACATCAGTCCCAAAGGGCGGAAATTTATAAAAAGTATGTTAAGGAACTCCTAAATAGAAAAATAGCTTACGAAAAAGAAGGAGCGGTTTGGGTAAATATTCCTGATGAAAAAATTTTTGAATGGACGGATTTAGTTGGCAATAAAAAAATAAAATTTGAAGGAAAAACGCAGGAAGATTTTGTAATTTTAAAATCCGATGGATTTCCAACATATCATTTGGCAAATGTAATTGACGATCATTTAATGGAAATAACCCATGTAATTAGGGGTGAAGAATGGATTTCGTCAACGCCAAAACACATTTATCTTTATGAAAGTTTTGGTTGGAAACTGCCAAATTTTGCTCATCTTCCTATAATTTTAGGCACAGATCACACAAAACTTTCCAAAAGAAACGGGGCGCAGTCAATTCTGGATTATAGAAATAAAGGATTCTTAAAAGAATCACTTTTAAATTTTATGGCGCTTTTGGGGTGGAGCGGCCCCCGCCTTAGCGGGGGAGCTCGTTTGGTTGACAAGCGTGGGCATGAACAAGAGATATTTTCTATGGACGAATTAATTAAGTTTTTCAAGCTTGAAGATGTTAATACAGCAAGCCCCGTTTTTGATATTAAAAAGCTGGAATGGCTAAACGGAGTTTGGATTAGAAGTTTATCGACAGATGATTTAAAAGAAAGGCTTTTGGAATTTTATAAGGATGATAAACAAGTTTGGGAGATTCTTAAAAGCTCAAAGGCAAATTTATTTGTTGGTGCAGGAGCTTCCAGAATGAGGACATTAGCAGATTTTAAATTCTTAATAAATACTCAACCAACCCGTCAAAAAACCAAGGAAGAAAAAGAAATTTCTCAAAAGCTTATAAATTTATTGGAAAATGAGTCTAAAAACGGCGTTTTAGAAGATGAAAATTTTTTAGCTGCCCTTAAAAAATTTTCCGCGGATCAAAAAATTCCATTTAAAACTATTTATTTCTTGCTATCCGGAAAAGAGCATGGAATCGGACTTTTGGAATTAAATCAAATTTACGGCAAAGAATTTTTTGTAAAAATTTTAAAATCTTAATTTGAAATATCTTGCATTAATCATTTCATATATTTTAAATCCTGTTTTGCTTCTAGTTCCTGTTCCTTATATTTTGGTTTACAGGTCAACGTTAAATTACAGTCTTTCTTTATTCTGGGAAACGTTTACATGCGTTTTTATAGTTATTTTCTCAAGTTTCATTTTTGCAGGCGTTAAAATGGGATATTTTTCCAACATTGACATTTCCAATAGAAATCAAAGACCTCTCGCTTTTGGTTTTGCCATTATTCTTTGTGCCCTGTATATTTTTTCTTTGTTTTTTCTTAAAGCTCCTTTAATTCTTTTTATAGCAGTTATTACACTTTTTACAGGGCTTATTGTTGTGGAAATAATTAATAAATTCACAAAAGTCAGCATTCATGTAGGAGTTGTTTCTGCTTTTGCCACTTCACTTTTTTTGGTTTACGGAGGAATTTTTTCCTTTTCTTTTTTACTCATTCCGCTTGTTGCGTGGGCTAGAATAAAAACACATAATCATACAAAGCAGCAGACTATAATAGGTGCAATTATTGGCATGGCGATAATTTTAGTTAGTTATGTTATATTTGAATATATAATATAGTTTATGTTTAATTTTTCCAAATTCATTAATTCTTTCCGCTACGCTTTAGAGGGAATTTCTTATGCGATTAAACATAACCAGAATTTAAAAGTTCATTTTTTTGCCGCATTTTTGGTTCTAATCTTTGGATTTATATTAGGGCTTACGCGTTATGAAATGTTTGGAGTTGGCGTTTTAATAGTTTTGGTAATTTCAGCCGAAATGATAAATAGCGCAATTGAAGAAGTCGTAGACCTTTTGGTTAAAGAGCATAGTCAGGAGGCAAAAATTGCCAAAGATGTATCGGCGGGAATGGTTTTGATTACTGCGGTTTTTGCAGCAGTCGTAGGAATTTTTATTTTCTTACCACACTTTCTAACTATATTTCAGTAGATTTTATCCTCAATCTTTAGTAGAATTGACTTACAATGCGGAGTCGTATAATGGTAGTACGCATCCCTCTGGAGGATGTTATCTTGGTTCGAGTCCAAGCTCCGCAGCACGATTGGACTCGAACGGAAGCACCACATAGGATTAGATTGTATTAGTAAGCTAATCTTGTATAACTCAAAAGTCTATTTTTTCGGTTCTAAGCCGCCTAAATTCTGATTTGAAGCTAAAAAATCCTTAATTAGGGAACAGGGACTCGCACCATTTTGTCCTATAGTTGACTTAATTACCTAATTTTTATATAATCTCTGCCATGAACAAAGAACTTGGTGAACAATCAGAAATGCTTTGGGGTAGAGCTGAAAGAGCATATAAATTCAATAGTCAATTCAATATTTATCCCTATCAGGAAGGAGCAAGATTGGTTGGTGATTTCCAAAAACTAAGTGAAGGCATACCAAGTGCTGAAAATCCTACTTCCCAAGAGGACGTATACAGCAACGAATTAAAAAGACGATTAGCAGGTGAAGCAGTTTTTCTTGACCACGCATTAAGCGGACATTATTACACTTTTGAAGATGTGATTAGCCTATATGGAATAGACAAGGAAGACACTGATGGTTTGCGAGGATGGCTGTTAGGTAATAGGGAAGAAGTCTTAGAAACAATGGATAGAGTTTTTGCATCAACCGAAGTTGGAGATTTAAGGCTTCCGGTACCAAGTGATGTGCCAACATTCAGAAGGCAAGCGGAAGAGTTTTCCGCAACCCATATTGGAAATTATCAAAAAAAATTAGCAAAACTTTTTGAAGATTTGACTCAAGTTGGCACTTTCTTACGAGATATCACCTGCTTACCCACAACCACAGATAGATCGTATTTTGACTTATACACAAAAATGCTTGCCCTAAGTGTTCCGGCTATTTGTTACATGACCGAAGACCAATCATTACAAATAAATGAAAGAGAATTGATACGTCTTTTTGGTCATGAGGGAATGGGACACGGGCTTAATAAAATTGTGACAGAAGAAAGCAATTTGCCTAAGTTTTTAAAAAGAAATTCTGAAACTACTAGGGCAACCGTAGAGTCTGTTGCTCAACATTTTGAAACAGTAATATTTGAGGACCTTGCAGATTCAAAGAAAACGCAAGGAGAATTGGGTATTGCTCATAAGTTTGGAGAAATTTACCAAAACGAAAAAGATACCAGATTAATTAACTTTTTTCAAAGAAAGCTATTTCAATATGCGATATCAGTTTTAGCAGATAAATCCTTAGGAGACATGAGCGATCCAGAGTTAAGAAAAGAAGCAATAGGTAGAAGAATTGCATTGCTTTCAGAAGTGGCATTATTTCCAGGTTTTGCAGTCAATTTTGTAGAAGGAAATCAACATAACTTTGATTCTCAAGGAAATTTAAGTACTAATTTAGTACGTGAAATGGTTTATGCTGCACAACCTGCTCAAAAAGTTGTTAGTTTAATGGAGCAAAAAGGAGTTTCTTACGAAGGTGAAAACAGAGGAAAAATAGACATGCTTCTTTTATCGGGGTTTTGGACGCCTATAGGATTAGTTGAAAATGCTCAAGTTGCTAAACCATAAAATTTTATACAACATCTACTCTGGGCATCCTGGATAATATAGCTATGGGTCGAATCCTGATTATGAGAGTGAATCAGCCTCAAAATGACCCTTGACATTAATGTATACTTAGTACATACTAATATGTATGAATACAGCAATTATAAATATTAAAACAGATAAAAATCTTAAAACAGAAATACAAAAGCTTGCTAATGAACTTGGTCTTAGTGTAAGTGCATTAATAAATGGTTATCTCAAGCAAGTTGTTAGATCTCAAAAAGTTATTTTTACTATTGATGAAAAGCCAAGCAAATATCTTATTGAGGTGATTAAACAGGCGCGAAAAGAGAAAAAAGAAGGTAAATCTTCTCCTGTTTTTGACAATGCGGAAGATGCCATTAAATGGCTTAATATATAGCTATGAAGATACAGCTAAGCTCCTACTTCCACAGAAAAATAAAAAAAGAAGATATTCGTATTCAAAAAAGTTTTAAAGAGGCACTACGGTTATTTATGTTAAACCCATTTGACCCACGGCTGGATAACCATCCTTTAAAAGATCCTTGGAAAGGATGTAGGAGTATAGATATCACCGCTGACTACCGAGCCATATACGAAGAGGTAGGTGAAGAAGATAATGTTATTGCACATTTCATAACTATTGGTACACATCAAGAACTATATACAAAGGACAGTTAAATAAAATGACTAATTGCAATTATTAAGTTATTAAATAGATTCTCTAACCTTGTCCATTCTCATAGAGCATCCTGGATAATATAGCTATGGGTCGAATCCTTTTGCGGCAGCAGAATTGGACGTTGTCAACATAGTCCGTGGTCTCTAAACTCCTTGCTATAGCTTGCTAAACTCTCTTTTTTTCTTATAATTTATTTGATTTTTTGCAACCGGATTTGAAGCTAAATGATTGTTATTTTTCTTACTAAAATTGGTTAAATTCTAAGGCTAATTTTTGTCGCTTAAAAAAAGGTCTCTAGTTGAAAATAGCAGTTTGTTTTAGTAGAATGGATATATGAATGATTTAGGGATTGAAGATGAATCGAGAACGGGTGTAGCTAGACCCGAAGACCAAAAGTTCGCCCCCGACCAAGAGTTAAAAAGAGAAGAAATTATAGAGCAAGGGCATTATTTTATTGCTGAATTTGCGGATCTTTTTAGAGATGATCCCGATGCAAAAACAGCAATTGCTGAACATTTCTTTGGTTTCGATACTCTCTATTATGATAGAGATGAAAATCTGCCTCCAAACGCCGCATTTTCAAAAGATAAAGCAATTTATGGAATCAACATGCAATTTGAAAGAAGATCAGTGACGGAACAATCAGAAAACTTCCGATTGGAAAGAGTGGAAGGAGATCAAACAGAAATTCTTACTATTACAGTAGGAGATTTAAATTATCCCAAAACGCAATTGATTAAGCATGAATTAAAAAGCAAAAATGGAACACTAGACACAGTCGTTAACAAGGGTTTAGCTGTTACTGCCTCAAGAGAAATGTTAGAGAGGGTAAGAAACGATTTTCATCAGTAATCTAATACTATAAATGAAATGATATAATGGGTCTAGACCGGTATGCTCAACCATCCGACTCATTGCTTTATAGAACAGTTCTCCTAAATACAATAGCATCTTGGACTCAAACGTATACTTGGCATATTATACGTTGACAATTGTAGAAGATTATTGTTAACTCTATCTAGAGAGATAATTAATCTATGAGAAAAAATGCCTGGTATTCTTCTCCAACAAAACTTTATGTAGGAATCGTTGTTTTTATTTTAGTTATCGCCGGTTTTGTCGGTTTGATATACAAAAAGGGTCAGATAAAAAGATATCCTATTGATTCTAAGGTTCTTACAACACTCGATAGAACGGTTATTCCTATTCCCGTCCCTTCAAATTCACCCAAGATTCTCCCTACTGAAATCTCTAAATATTCTGAATATGGTTATGGTAATTGGCAGTTTGGCCCAGGGCTACCTTATCAAAAAAGATTGGATCTTATGCCATCCACATATAATGATGCATCAGTTACACATGCCTCAAAACTTTTAAATTTTTTTGTCATAACCGATACTCATATTACCGACAAAGAATCTCCCGCTCAAGCAATTGCTCTTTATAACCAAGGTGGAGGGAACGCTGCATATTCGGGGGTCATGCTATATACAACTCAAGTCCTTGACGCGGCCGTCCAGACGATAAACAGTCTTAATAAAGAAAATCCATTCGATTTCGGTATCGCTCTTGGGGATACTATCAACTCTACTCAATATAACGAGCTAAGATGGTATATTGATGTCCTTGACGGTAAGAATATCAACCCCGATTCCGGTATCAAAGCTAATCATATACTCGGACTAAATAATAACCAGAATGAATTCAAAGCAGCAGGGCTTGATAAGTCGATTCCTTGGTATCAGGTTCTTGGCAATCACGATCATCTCTGGATGGGTTTTTTGCCGCCAAATGATTATGTAAGACAAATCATGATTGGCAGCAAAATACTTAACTTGGGTAATCCGTTTATTGACCCAAGTGGCTTAGACAGCCGTGGTTACTATATGGGTTCAATCACGCCTTCCGGCGACGTTATCGGTGCGGGACCTGTTAAAGACTTCACAACTCCACCAACCGTGCCAGCCGATCCGAACCGTCGCTCACTTACCGTAAGTCAGTGGATGAATGAATTTTTTAATACGACTTCAAGTCCGGTAGGACACGGATTCAGTCAGGCAGATGTAGCAGATGGATTCGCCGATTACACTTTCGAACCTAAGTCGGATTTACCACTCAAAGTCATCGTCCTTGACGATACCCAAAGTAACAGCGATCCTAACGATCCTCTAGCTCTCGGCTTTGGCAAGGGTTCTTACGGTTATGGGCATGGCGAACTTGATACGGTACGTTATAACTGGCTCGTAAGCGAACTCGACAAGGGTCAGGCTGCAGGTCAACTCATGATTATCGCCGCACATGAACCAATTGGTGTTGAGAAAACGCCATCTATGATGGCTTGGAATCCGACATTTGAAGCAAAGCTAATTGCCAAACTTCATACCTATCCTAATTTCATCCTCTGGATTTCTGGACATCGTCATGTCAATGTTGTAACTGCCTTTAAGTCCCCTTATCCCGCCCATCCTGAACTTGGCTTCTGGGAAGTTGAAACATCATCACTGAGGGACTTTCCGCAACAGTTCCGTACCATTCAGATCATTCGTAATAGCGATAACACTATTTCAATCTTTGCAACCGACGTCGATCCGGCAGTCTCAGCAGGATCACCTGCCTCACTATCGCGTTCATATGCCATCGCAGCTATGCAGATATATAAAAAGCAGTTACCTCTAATGCCTTCGGGCTCGTACAATGCAGAGCTTGTCAAACAATTGACACCAGAAATGCAAGCTAAAATACAAAAAGACGGAACACCCATAATGTCTCTTTAGCCTTGATTACGATACATTATCTCCCAAGTGATTATAGGATCGTAAGGTCCTAGACCGTACTGCTCAGCAAAGACGGGCACCCCTAAGTGACCGTAATCCCTATTTAGCTTGATGTGGTTTGCCAAACCCCTCATTTTTTAACCAAACTCTCGGACCGTAGATTCATGATTCAGGTTCGAATCCAGGCAACGGGAGTTGAATTATTTAATGTTTCCTACGATTTATAAATATTTTAATCTAGATCCGTAGGATTTTGAGTGCTGCCATTTCTGTTTATTTCAAAACCACGAAGCCCTCGGATTTTTTTATCTCTCTCCCTCAATCTTTTTCGCTTTGATTGTTTCTGAAGATCAATTATTACCTTTGCTAAAGTGCAATAAATATTTTCTGCAGTTAGATTTGGATTTTTTGATTCGGGTATTATTTCGTCTATGAACCCTAGGTCTAGCTGATCTTTAGCAGTTGCTCTCATTTTACTTAAAGTTCTTTTAACATCCTCAATCGACGGGTTGGAGTTATTATAAAGAATAGTCGTTGCAGAAAAAGGTTCCGCTACAAACACCATACTGTTTCCTAGCATCGCAAAAAAATCTCCCCTCGGTGTTGTTCCAAGACCCCCGCCGCTTCCCAAAGCACCGACTACAAGTGATATTACCGGTTCAGGATATTCATTTATTGCCAAAATTGTTTCGGCTATTTCTGCCGACTGTCCGGCTTTTTCCGCTTCAATTGTTGGCTTTGCCCCCAAAGTGTCGGTAAGAAAAACTACCGGTAAGCCCAGTCTTTCTCCAAATTTGAGCATGCGTCTTACGTATCGATAATCAGCAGGAGCTGGGCTGGCAGGAATTTTTATTATCCGCTCTCCCTTTCTTTGATATGACGGTTGATCTCCAATTATTAGAAACGGCTGTGGTCCAATCTTTCCGATTGACGCAATAATCGCAGGATAACTCAAAACACTAAGCTCGGAATTAGCAAATACACTGTGTTCGATGCGGCCATTGTAAAGATTGACGACGTCGGAAAATACGCGAGAAATAAGAGCTTGAGTATCAGGCCTTTCCGCACTATGAAAAAGTATCTCGTACTGTCTATATAGTTGATCTTCCTCTGAGTTTTCGCCTGATAATTCTTCGGTGTCTTCATAATGCTCTTCATAAAAAACTTTTTCTGGCGGAAAAAATCCTTTTGCATCAAAAGCACAAGCTTTGGAGTCTCCTGACGCTTCGCCTATCTTAAATACCGGCAGGTTTTCGGATGTTAATTTCTCATGTCTTGAATTGGTAGCCCTTAAATAAACGCCTAAGTACTCTAAGAGAGCCTCAGGATTGTCTACAATTACATCAATATTTCTATCTCTCGCGTGTGCTTCGACACTTTGTAATCCCTCCTCAACAGGTTCCCTAGTATAGGTTTCTATTACTCTTGGCCCAGAAAACCCGTAGTCTGTTCCTTTTAAGGCAACTCTAAGATCTGCCAAAGGGGCGGCGCTTGCTGATATTCCTCCCCAAACTTGTCCGTTAAAGACTGCGATGTAGGGATTGCGTCCTGCCTGCTCTCTAAATCTACTTACTGCGTGCGTTATTCTCGTTAATTGGAATAAGCTTGGTGAGCTCTCCTGTTGGCGAGCTCCCGATGACGAAAAGACGCCAACAAAAGGGATCTTTCTTTTAATAGCTAGGTCTGATGCCTGTTGGAATTTTTCACCGGCGATCACGCCAAGAGAACCAGCAAAAAAATTGTAGTCCATGGCATAAACCGCAATCTGCTGACCATCAATCTCTCCCAATCCATAACTGGCAGACTCAATTTTTCCTTTTTGCATTTCTCTCTTAAGTTTCTCTAAATAAGTTTCAACTCTTAGGGGAATGTGCGATGCTACTTCAGGAAGACGGCTTTCGATCCTTTGTGGAATGTACCGTCTTAAACCAATGATATCGTTGGCTATTTGTGCCCACCGATCGTGTTCTACAAAGCCTGTTTCTGCTTTAAAATTCGTTAAAACCTCTGCAGGTGGAAACATCTGTCTTCCCTCAAGAAGTGAATCTAAAGGCGTTAAATTACTATCATCTACAGCGTTAACACTTTGAGACTCGGGTTTAAAATTTGCATCAGACAGGTTTTCGATAGTCATAGCTGTGAATTATAACATTAAGGCTTGTAGTGTTCAAGCTTCACACTCGCTAAAATTGCTTCTATAAAGTCGTTTAATCAATCAAAGCGTCCTGGATAATGAAGCTACAGGATGTATCCTGGTTCGGCAGTAGAATTGGACGTTGTAAACATAGACCGAGATTCCTAAATTTTTCGTATTTATCCAAAATTAGTCACCTCATGCTTTAATTCGTATCTTCTTAGTGTTAGAATCTAAATTAAATTAGATGGCTTTATTGGAAAAAATTATCGAAGTAAATAAGTGGGTAAAGAAGGAAATTTTATATGGATTTTAGGATAGGAATTGGACAAGATAGCCATAGATTCGCAATTAAAAAGAAGAAGCTTGTTTTGGGTGGATTCCAAGTCCCTAATTATTTGGGTTTAGATGCTAAGTCTGATGGTGACGTTATTATCCATGCAATATGCAATGCTCTTATGACTGCAATAGGAAAAGGGTCATTTAGCGTTTATGCCGACCCGTTATATCGACGTGGGATTTGTAATAGTACTATTTATCTTAAAGAAATAATAGAAAAAGTAAAAACGTATGGTTATTCTATAAATAACATTTCTATTACAGTTGAAGCGGGAAAACCTTTGTTAGAAAAATACAATGAAAAAATTAAAAAGTCGTTAAGTAAGAATTTGTGCTTATCTCAAGAGCAGGTTGGTATATCTTTTACCAGTGGAGAAAAATTAACTTCTTTTGGAAAGGGTCAAGGAATACAAGCAATCGTGTCGGTCTTATTGGTTAAATAAAAATGAGTATGGTACTACGTGCTCCGGCAAAAATCAATTTAGGTCTGGTTGTTGGTAACAAACTCCAAAATGGTTTTCATAAGATTTATACGATATATAATCAAGTGTCCTTGTATGACGATATTTATTTGGATACGCTTTCGGATAATATAGTTAAAATAACGTGTAGTAATAAAAAACTTTTTCCGCAAGAAAATTTTGCATATAAAGCCGTCATACTTTTGAAACAGAATTATAATATTCAATTTGGCGTCGAAATTAAAATAAATAAACATATTCCAATAGGGAGTGGGTTGGGTGGCGGATCATCAAATGCGGCAAGCGTTTTATTGGGCTTAAAGAAATTATGGAAAATAAATATTTCGGTTAATGATTTATTAATTCTGGGAAAACAAATTAGCGCAGATGTGCCTTATCACCTTTTGAGTGGAACCATGCTCGAATCACAGGGAGATAATGATTTAAAGAGATTTCAGAAACTAACTCCTTTGCCGAAAATGTATGTGGTTATCTGTTTTCCGGGAATTGTTATTCTTTCGACAGAGGCCTATAAATGGATAAAATCAGGAAAAAAAGACAAAAACAAATTGCAAAAATTGCGTAATGCAATCGTGAAAGGTGACGTTAATGCCATTGGTCAAAATTTATACAATGATTTTGAGCCAGTAATTTTTAGCAAATATCCTACGATTTTATCTATTAAAAAATTGCTGCTCGAACAAAATGCAGTCGGTGCACTTTTGTCAGGTAAGGGATCCTCTGTCTACGGCTTGTATACAAACAGGGATTTGGCTCAAAGTGCCTACGCTAGTTTGAAAAAGAAATTTACTGAAACATTTTTAGTAGATACGTTATAAAATATGAATTTTGCAATCATAGCAGCAGCCGGTACATCTATAAGGATGAATGGTATAAACAAAATTTTATACAAAATATATGGTAAGCCAGTTATTTATTGGACATTAAGAGCGTTTGAATCGGCAGAAGAGGTAAATACTATTATAGTAGTTGTAAAACCAGAGGAGTTATCGGAAATCAATAAATTAATAAAACAATGGAACTTCACAAAAGTTAAGTCAGTTATTATTGGTGGCGAAAATAGACAACAATCAATTTTTTTAGGTATTCAAAAAGCAGAACAACTTGGTTTTTCCGATAAGGATTTATGTGTTATGCATGATGGAGCAAGACCTTTAATTAAAATAGATAAAATTAATAAACTAATTCAAACAGCAAATAAAAAAGGGGCAACTGTATTAGCAGTGGCAGCCAAAGATACTATTAAGCAAGTAGACGAGCAACAGAGGGTAATAAGGACTTTGGACAGAGATTGTCTATGGCTTGTACAGACTCCTCAAGCGGTCAGGTTTGGGATTGTAAAAGATGTTTTTGAAAGATCTATTGAAGAAAACTTTTTCTCGACTGATGAAGCGGGATTATTGGAACATTTCGGCTATTCCGTAAGAATTATTGAAGGAAATTATGAAAATATAAAGATTACAACTCCTGAAGATTTAGAAATAGTTAAAGCTTTTTTACGAAAGAAGCAATTATGATAAATAGAATCAAAAGCGAGACACCGCTATAATGATATAATGGGTCCAGACCGGAATTCTCAGCAGAATAGCCTCAAAATGCCTATTGACTTATATTATCAAAGTAATATAATTATATTATATGAATAAGACAGTTTTACAAATTCCAATTAACCAGGATTTAAAAATTAGTGCTGAGCAAGAAGCACTCTCTCAAGGATTTTCTTCGCTTCAGGAGCTAGTTAGGGTATTTCTATCTAGGATTGCAGCAGGTAGAATAGAAGTCACACTTCAAGAATCAACTATGCTTTCAGAAAATAATGAAAAAAGATACCTTAATATGACAAACGATTTTGAATTGGGTAAGAATATTTATACTTCAGATTCAGTAAGTGATTTAGTCAATAAACTACATGAAAATTCAATATCATAGAGAGTTTCTAAAAAGCTACAAGAAAAGAGTTGCTCCATATCCCAAGCTTGAATTACAATTTAAAAAACAATTGGATAAGCTTATCACAAATCCAAATGACTCAACCTTAAGAGATCATAAGTTAATTGGTAAGAGGAAAAACTTCCGTTCATTTTCAGTCACAGGAGACATTAGGGTAGTGTATTTAATTGTTAACAACAATATCTGGTTATTTGATATTGGTTCTCATAATCAGGTTTATTAATTTACGATAAGTCTTCATGGTGTTTATCACACAAATAACCCAAAATTCTTAAGTTTTTCGAATGTAGCTAAAAGACTTGGGAGAATCTGGTTCCACCTACAGGTAACTTCGCCAGCAGATACGGACTATAACCCTAAAGCAAGGCTTCATATTTTTACACATTTTAGCTATTGACAATTTGTACATAATTCTGTAATATGTATTTATGACACACACATTACCTATTACAAAAGCAAGAGAAGATTTAACCACTTTGGTTGAAAATGCAAATAAGAAGCTAGAAGAATATATTATTACTGTAAATGGGTTACCTGCCGCAGTTCTTATTTCTGCCGCCGAATATCAGTCTTGGAAAGAAACAAATGATATTATGGCTGATTCAGGGTTATTGCATGCAATAAAAGAAGGCGAAGAGGATATAAAAAATGGTAATTTTGTAACATTTGAGCAACTTAAAAAAGAATTAGAGCTTCATGTATAAATTACGAATTTCTTCAAGAGCCGAAAACGAAATTAAAAAAATATCATATCCTCATCAAAAAGCAATCATTTTGGCTCTAGCGGAAATAAAAGAAGAACCTTTTTTAGGTAAGCCACTAACTAGAGAGCTTACGGGTAAATTTTCTTTTCGGGTAGGTGTATATAGAATAATTTATAAAGTTAATAAAAAAGATAAAGTAATAGACATTCTTACTGCGGGACACAGAGTAACAGTTTATGAATAATTCAAATAAAAGAAATATTCCTCATTAGTCTAATTAATTTAATCTCAAAGCGAGATACCGTTATAATGATATACTGGGTTTGAGACCGGTATGCTCAGCAGCCACGGGCACCCCTATGTGACCAAGATTCCTATAATTTTCGTGATTTCGTCAAAACAATGCAGTCATTCATTAATTTAATTTTCAGTACGCAGTTTCCTCCATTTAGTTGACTCTTATAGGTGTATTTGCTAAAGTATGTCGCCATGAACGAAAGAAGTAGGGCAGGACTCTTTGCTACATTGGTTTTAAGCGCCGCAGTCGCCGTTTCTTGTCGAGGAGCGGATGTAACTCCGGTAAAAACTCCAAATATTTCGCCAAGCCAACCTGTTTCCGCAGAGCCATCGTCAATTCTGACTTTATTACCGACTTTGGAGCCGACACCGATATTAAGTCCAACACCCGAGCCAACCAAAGAACAAGCAACTGTTTATTGGATTTTTGCGCATCCTGACGACGAAACGCTTGCTGCAGTAGGGGCAATATATGATTCCCAAAAAGCAGGCAATAAAAACGTGGTTATTATCGTAACGGACGGTGAGAGCACGGCAGTCGGACCTAGACTGGGACTTAGCCTGAAGCAAGTTGCAGTAGCCAGGGAAAAAGAAGCAACGGCGGCGTTAGGAGTAATCGGCATTAAGCCAATTTTCCTAAGAGAGCCTGATGCAGGAGTTTACGTTCAAGTAGGTTTTGTGGAAAATGAAATAAAAAAATTAGCAGAAGAAACGCCTGGAACAGTTTTATTCCGAGGACACAGCACAAATGACCCTTATAGAGGACTTCCTCATGGACACCCTGACCATTATGCAGTTGCAATGGCTCTTGAAGCTGAATATAAAAATGGAGAAATTAAAAATTTAGAGGAATACACAGTTGGTCAGTTTGCCGGTACCAAGCCGCATGGAACTTGCGTCTTTTTATCAAAACAGGATATGATTATAAAACAAGAAATGCGAAAACAGTATGCCCTCATCGATCCTAAAATAGGTCGTTATGGAATTGCAGTCAGGAGTGTTCCGGCAATGTGGGAGAAAACCACATCTGAGCCCGAATGCTATACAACTCCAACTGCCAATCTTACTCCACAACCTACTATTCCACCTCAAAGCCGCGACACTGCTATAATGATATAATGGTTTGAGACCGGAATGCTTCAGCAAGCCTGCGGAGGAAAATACCCTGTATCAATGTAGTGGAACTGTATGCAACCAGCAGTCTATGACATAATTAACAAACGCATAAACTTCTAAAATACTCCATCCAAAACTTTCTAAAGATAAAGCAGGATGCTATAATCCCAAAATATGACTTTATCCGAAAGAGAGCCGGGAAGAAATACGAGATCAACTCTACCCGAAAATCAATTATCAGTTGTAAATTCCTCCATACTACAACCAGAAGCGCATTTGTATGGCGGGAAATTGTCCGGATTAGAACTGGTGTGGAGCGCCTCGAAGGAAGATACGCAAACCGTTACAGACACATCGTCTTCTAGAAGAAAATTTAAGCCGGGTATTCCTCGAGTAGTAAAAAACATGTATCACAGAGGCAATTTCGAAGGTTTTACTACAGCCGTAGGCATCGATGCTCTTTCCACGGTTTATTTATGGGCAATAATACCAGCGCTTACCGCCGTAATTAATACCGCAGCATCTCTGACAGATTTTCAATTAGCTGCAGCAGCTGCGCTAACAGCTGCCGGCAGAATTGGTCTTAAAAGTCTTAGGAAAGACGCCGAGGCGCTTGATAAAAAACATTTCGGCACTAACACTTTCAGTACTACTGCATATGGAGTAACTGGAAATCCGCTCCTTTCAGCTGGATTTGGCCATTTTGCTGGTTACTCTGCTGTAACTTTTGGAAATCCGATTGGATTTTTTTCTATATTAACCGGAAATACGTCGCTTTTGACATTAGACTTCATGGCTACTTCAATTGCTGTGCCATCATGGTATTTATTTTTTAATTCTATCATTGTACGAGGAGGATTTGATAAGATTCTAAATCCGATAAAAGAGAAAAGGCATACTCTTTCAGACAAAATTAAGCAAACGATTAAAAGATAATTTAAAATCTTTAATTATAACGACGAAGCGGGTCTAAACCTGAATGCTGAGCATTTTTTAATTTCAACGCATGAATTCAGAATCTTTTAATATAATAAAAATCAAGCAGAATATATTTGTGCTATATTTAAATTAAGCCATGAATTTTAACTGGAGTAAAACTTTAGCAGCTGATGAATCATTGCAAAAAGAATTTAGCATCAGTACCAGGTACAGAAATATTCTTTTCTCCCTTTCAACAGTAGCGTCTTTGATTATTTTGTTTTTTAATATTTTTGTTGCAATTTTTATATTTCTACTTGGACTTTTGTATTGGTTTTATTTAAAAAAAGCCAAGCACTACGGATTTACAAATAAACGGATCATTCTGGTTGATTCATTCCTGGGACAAAGCATTACCAGTATTGACTATAACCAAATTACAGACATCGAAATTGAGCAGAGTTTTTTAGACCAAACTTTAGGTTGGGGAACTTTAATTGTAAATACGGCAGGAACTCACGTTCCGGAAATAAACTTGACCTTTATTGATAATCCGCAAAGCATAAAGCAAGCTCTTGATCAAATAAGAGATAATTCAAAGTCTTTATCACTAAACAAGTAAGTAAAATACTTTAAGAGATATATGCTTTTTAATTATAAACGGATCCAATCCTGGTTCGAATTTAATCCCGGTAGCTCTTTAGCCCCCATCCCTCTACAATTTTAAGCACATCTTGTTAAGAATCGAGAATATAGACTTGACATTTTAGTTCTTCCATTCCTACTATATTAATAGGTGCCTTCTAAGAAACACCTAAGATAAAATGGATGCAAAAGAACCTAGTCATTTAGACTTATTAGATTCTATCAAGCATAATCTTAACTGGCATGATTGGCATCCTATTAGCAAAACCCTTGTAAAACTCTTTCCTGTCCTTTTAATCCTTCTAGCGATTCCTTTAACGGTTAATCTTATACAATATCAACAGACTATAAATCAGCATGCCTCATCTATCACGCCAACTCCAACCCCCACCCTTAATATTGTCAATGTTTCATCAATTGCAGCGCTTAAAACCGCATTGGCGGATAATACGGTTGATGAGATTGTGGTTGCAAACGGAACATATCACGTTTCAAAAGCTTCTTCCCAAGCTAGCGACTCTCTTTGGATCGGTTCACAATTTGCCTCACGTACTCGACCGGTAACGGTAGTTGCCCAAACAGCAGGAGGAGTCACTTTTGACGGCGGGGGAGCAACATACTTTGGTTGTATAAGTTTTGAACAAGGCGCCCATGACCAAACATGGGACGGGTTTAATTGCGCCAGCGGAGAAGCAACCGAAACGGGAATTGTCACTTTCGGCGGTTATGCCGGGTACGCAGCCCCCTACAATATCACCATGAAAAACATTACGATTCTGCCTTCCTGTACCGGTAATGCCCTTGTTTCTCCATACCCTGCTACTGACCATGCTTTTTATATCTCCGAAGCTGTAGGAGGCCCTCATGATCTTCTGTTTGACAATATTAACGTTGATGGTTCGGGAGGACTCGGCGCTGCGTTTCATTTCTACCATTCAGACACAACCAATCAAAACGGCTGGAATATCACAGTCCAGAATCTACATGTAAAAGGAACCGAGCAGGCAATAATGCTTTGGGATGCAACTCTTAAAAATATCACTTTTAATACGGCTACAATTGTAAATCCCGCGGAATACGCTGTTCGCTACGAAGCAGCCGGAGCTTCAAACATAGTCTTTGAGAACATAGTTTCAGATAAGAGTTTTTATTCCTCTCTGGGGAGTACTCCCACAGGCGTTTCCTTTGTTAACGATAGCTTCAATTGTCCCTCATGCTTATTAAATACTGTATTACCTACATCAACTCCTACTCCCGTTCCTACATCAACTCCCAAGCCAACTGCAACACAAACACCAATACCAACTCCTAAACCAACAGTAACGCCAACTCCTAAGCCTACACCGACGATAACTCCAACTCCAAAACCAACTGCAACGCCAACAAAAGCCCTAAGCCCAACGCCAACTGTAAAGCTAACAGTAATACCAACAATTAAATCAACACCTACTCCAACCCCTGTGCCGCCTAGAAAATCTAGATGCGTAATTCTCTTCTTCTGGAGATTTTGCTTTCGATGAAATCTTGTCAATGCAACTCTAAAATCCATAATGTCTCCAGCGGGTCCAGAGCCGAATGTTAAACTTACGATTATTTTGTTATAAATTTTGTAAGTCCTCTTACATACATTTAGTATTTTAAATTACTGAACACTCCACTAGTAGCGTGTATAAATACATATAAGCAGAAAATTAATCAAAAGGGGGTGAAAAAATGATAAAAAAAGTGCTCGTTATAGTTTCAAGGATAAAAGATATTCCAAGGAAGATCAGGAAACTATATTTCACTGAATTAATGTTATAGAAAATAATATTTAAATATTATTTGTTCTTTG